>SMTZ1_10001274_pt1 | contig 90012 bp, 68 predicted proteins | sample DeeMarSWOR136_30_FD_25667 | JGI IMG/M metagenome (IMG submission 25667) | reverse complement strand
GCCTCGCCCGACAGGTCGATGCCCATCTTTTTGCCGAAGCCGAAAAGTTTCAAGCCTTCATACAACCTGTCTTTGCCAAGCCTTTGCCCGATCTTGGCCATACCTATATTACTGGAGTGAACCAGAATCTCGCGCACCGTCAAATCGCCGAAACCTCGGCGATATTCGCCGATCTTGCCGAAGCCCTTGCCGCGATAGTCGCCGTTTTCACAGAATATCTTTTCCTGCCTGTTGACGACACCTGCGTCGAGCGCAATCGCAGCTATAATTGGCTTTATAATACTGCCAGGCTCAAACTGATCGCTTATCGCCCTGTTGCGCAAATCGTTCGGGTCCGCAGACCTGGCGTCGCTCGGATCAAAATCAGGCAGCGAAACCAAAGCCAGAATCGCCCCGCTTTTTGGCTCAATCATTATCGCTATGCCTGATTCGGCCTCGTAGCTTTCACATTGCTTCATGAGTTCGGTTCGTGCAAACTGCTGGATCGTGGCATCAAGCGTTAGAATAATCCCGCATCCATTTGATGTGTCCTGCGGTGCCGCAAACGAAGTGCCGGCGCCGCCCGCTTGCCAAGGGCCAATAGGAGCCAGACAAATAGGTCGCCGATATACATCTGCTAAGAATATGTCCTGGCCAGGCGAGCCGCCAAGCTCTTCGTCGTATTGAAACTCAATACCGTCTAAGCCACGGTTGTCGGCACTCGTAAAGCCAACAGTCTGTGCAGCCAGACGTCCCATCGGATAGTGCCTTAGCCAATCACATTGTACCGCTATGCCATGAATTCTACTCGCAGCGAGACACTCTTCTGCCTCGGCGTCTGTCTTGATCTTGACGAACCCCGGATTCTTGCTTTCCATGATAAGTTTGCATATCTCATGAGCACCCATGTCGACTAACCCAGCAAGCTCGCTGGATGTACGCCTGGGGTCTTTTATAGCCCGCGGCTCGGCAAAAATCATCTGGATGCGATTACTTGCAGCCAAAACCCGGCCCCGACGATCAAGAATCACACCTCGCCGGGGTCTCTGCGGATAGCACGACCGTTGCTGCCTGACACAGGCGCCAATGTAATTAGCGCCCTTGAAATACTGTAGATAAAAGCACCGCCCCGCCAGTCCAAAAAACGCCGCAATCGGAAGCAGCAGAAGCAAAGTAACAGTGAGGCGCCCCCGCTTTACCGGCTCCATTTCCAAACCTGAGCTGTTGACCACTTCAATACTCTGCATACCGCTCACCGATGCACGAACGATGGCTGAAGAACATAGCAGCAGGCACCTCCTCAGTAGTCAAGACGCTGTGAAATCGCGGCGGGATTTATCAGACTTTCCAACTGTAGGTGCTTGTTGCCAAGCTCTTGCTTTAATCGGCCTTGCTCAGCCCTATGCGTACAAAGCTTATAGAAAAGGCGGTTGTTGGCACCCCGCAGATAAACGGCAATTATCAAAACGGCGGTAAAATAGAAAACCACAAAAATAAAACGAAATCGGGACCCCATAACACAGCGTAGCGTATAAAAAAAACGACGCGCTCAGCGCCATCATCTGTTTTTACCGAGTTGGCAATCGCAAACGCACGCCAACACCGACAACATCCTCGTCGTCGAGAATACCAGCGTTCAGTTTGCTTATTTCTTTGAAACGACCGCCACTGCCAAGCTGCTCAGCCGCAATCTTCCAGAGATTATCACCTTCTTTCACCACATACCATTCGCCTTGCTTAGCCTTCGCCTCGTCACCCGAAAGATGCTTCCTGCCAATCGATTCAACCTTCCTAAAGATTTTGTCCGATAAAATGCTTGCGATACTGCCTTTAGCCGGTGGCAAGCTTGACAAAGGCGGTATGATAAGCCTTTGCCCAATGTAAATTTCATCAGGACTCTCGAGAAGCCTTTGATTGGCTTGGAATAGCCTTGTAATGTTTGCCTTCTTGTTACCCTCCTCGGCACCATAAAACTTCTTGGCTATACCAGCCAGGCTATCACCATCTTTGACCACATAGACCTTCGGCGCCGCCGCTTTGGCAAGTGTGGGCTTCTTAGCCTCAGTCTCTTCGACTGTAATCGGCAGAGGCACACCCGGACCCGTCTTCGGGCCGTGTTCAGTGCTCTCATCGGGCCCTTCCCCCGCTGAAAAACTTTGCGGAAGCGGAGTAATGGAGCGAATATACTGGTCCCCTGCAAAGCCGGCCCTAAATCCGGTCGGAATCTCATCAAGACCAGCCACCTGCTGCTCCGCCAGTCCTGTCCAATCCCGAACTTGCTCGGCTTGTAGCTCCTCGGCCGGTAGACCTATTGAATCGCTCGGAAGACTCACCATATTGGTAGTCAGCTCATTGTTGTTCGTACGATCACGAAAGTTCGGAAGACCGTTGATTACGAAGGCAATTATGAATATGAAAACCAAACCCAGCAGTAACCCAATCTTGGCATCGGAAGTCATAACGAAACTCCATTTCCCGGTGTCTCAACTATCGTGTATTCGCCCTTCTTTATACCCTGATTCTCAATTCATCGTCTTTCTGCGATTCGTAGCTTTGCACTCCTTGATCGCGGATTTGCTCCGATCTCCTCTTGAGTCGGCACAATCGGTTTCTTCGTGATAATCTTGTATATGCCTTTGTCCTCGTTTTGCTTAAAATCCTTTTTGACCAACCTGTCTTCCAGGCTGTGAAAGCTAATGATTGCTATACGACCATTCTTCCTCAGCAAGCTCGGCGCCGAAACGAGCAGTCTCTCCAGATTCTCAAGTTCGTTATTGACCGCAATTCTTAGGGCCTGAAAAGTCCTGGTTGCCGGATGGATTCGCGGTTTGCGCTTCTGCCCCGGCCGGCTCAAGGCCCTACAGACGATTGCAGCCAGTTGGACGGTTGTCGCTATCGGCTCGCGACACCGATGCCGCACAATAAAACGTGCAATCCGCCGCGAGGCTCTATCCTGGCCGAATCTGTAAATCAAATCCGCCAAGAATTTCTCGTCCGCGGTATTAACTATATCGGCAGCAGTAGTCTTTAATCTTTGGTCAATTCTCATATCCAGAGGCATATTTGTCTGGAAACTAAGGCCCAGCTCAACATCAGACAATTGCGCAGAGCTAACACCCAAATCTGCCAGTATGAAATCTACCTCTTCTATCCCCTGCGCGCGGATTTGCTCACTGATTTGAGAAAAATTTGAATGGACCAGAATGACCTTGCACGCAAGATCTTTTAGTTTGAGCTGGGCCCTGCGGATAGCATTCTCATCTACATCCAGGCCAACAATAACTCCCTCAGAGCCCAAAGTTATGCCGAACAGATAACTATGACTTCCATGTCCTATGGTCGCATCGACCATCACCCCATCCAACGGTAAGTTTATCTGTTCGGCTAAAGTCTTCGCCAGGACCGGAATGTGCTCTACTGTCGAACCGTTCACCTCTCACATTAGAGAACTCAATCTCATGCTCCATCGCGCCAGAACGCTGTCCACCGCATCCAGCTAACCTTAGCGGAGAACAGAAGCTCTCAGCTTACGGGTACCGCATTCTCTCGGCTTTTGAGTCTTTTAACGACCCGCGAAAAGTCAACCTCGGAAAAAGCCTTGTCGAGCCTCCTCAACCGCTCCAAGCGGTCCGTAAGAATCGCCAGAGAGGCAAAAGTTTGCTCGTCAATCGCTTGTTCACCGGTAAGACTTCTGCTTACAATCCGGCAATGGGTAGAATCCGTGTCAGTCATTCTGCCTCCAGCCAAAAATCAAAGTTCTTTATTCTGTCTTTGTAGGACAAACTGCCGCGCCTGCGACATCTGGTTTTGGTACTGAGCCATATTATCAGAAAGATATCGTTCCCAGTCCTCGTTGTTCCACAGCTCGATATGGTCTCGCACACCAACCAGAGTAACATGGTCTTTCAAGCCGGCCCGCTTCCGCAACCTTTCGTTCAAAAGCAATCGGCCTTGGCTATCAAGCTCCACCTTGCTCGCCAACGCAAAGCTCATCCGCTCAAATGCCACAGCCTCATCAGGGGCGTCAGCTTCAGGCGCCACTGACAGCACTATCTGCTCGAAATACTTCTCCGGATACAAACAGAGTATCCCGTTTGCACCGAGCACAAGATAGAAATTACTGCCATGCTTATCCGCATCAATCTGGCCTCTGAGCTTGTTTGAAATCAGGACTCGGCTCTTGCCATCGACAACGTGCTGGTATTCACCTGTTAATAAAAGCATGGCACCTATCCCACTTACCAACCTTTCGATGGGAAAGTGTACCACTTTCTACCACCAAGTCAACACAAAAACCATTTTTCCCCAGATTTTCCGAAAATTCTGTTATAGGACCCCACCCAAGGACAGCTAATTCACACAACCAGAGATGTTTGCGCAAATAGCGGACCCTTTCTCACAGCCAACTATTTCCGCGCCAACAGACCGCTTTTTTCACAGCAACCTGTGAACTTTGCAGAAGACAATCAAAGAGCCGGAGAACCAAGAGCTCTAATACAGGGGTTCAAAGCGGAAAAAGCGGGTGATGGGGATCGAACCCACCTAGCCGGCTTGGAAGGCCGGTGCATTGCCACTATGCTACACCCGCGGTCAAATTGATTATTGATTATCGATTGCTGATTATCTACAATCCCATGATAACCAGTAAACACCAAGTAGTCAATTGCAAATTCAAATGAGCATTATAGAGATAGCCAAAGCAGCTAAGTCAGCCTCAATCGGCCTGGCTGCGGTTAAAAGCGATGTGAAAAACGGCGCGCTGGCCGAGATTGCCCAGGCCTTACAGAAAACCAGCAGCCAAATCGCCTCTGCTAACACAGAAGACCTCACCGCTGCTGAAAAGAATAATCTGGCGGCACCCTTGCTAAAACGCCTAAAGTTCGATGATAACAAGATACGTGAGGTTCGCGCAGGCATCAATAGCTTGATTAAGCTGGATGACCCAGTGGGCAAAACAATCGCTGCCACTGAGCTTGACAGCGGCCTTGAGCTTTACAGAGTTAGTTGTCCGATCGGGGTAATCGGCGTTGTTTTTGAATCTCGGCCGGATGCCCTTGTTCAAATCTCAACGCTCTGTCTGAAAAGTGGTAACGCCGTTCTGCTGAAGGGCGGAAGCGAAGCCAGCAACACGAATAGACTACTGGCAGATGTGATCTCACAGGCGAGCGTGAAGGCTGGAATACCCAACGGATGGATTCAACTTTTAGAGACGCGCCAGGATGTTGCGGAAATGCTGGCTCTGGATGAATACATCGACCTGGTCATCCCCCGCGGCTCGAACGAGTTCGTCCGCTATATAATGGACAATACCAATATCCCCGTGCTCGGGCACGCCGACGGTATTTGCCACGTTTACATCGATGGCGATGCTGATCTGGATATGGCGGTTAATATTACGGTCGATTCCAAGTGTCAGTACGTTGCAGTTTGTAATGCGGCTGAGACATTGCTGGTCGATGCTGACATCGCACAGGCATATTTGCCTAAGGTCAAAGCGGCATTGGAACAAAAGAACGTTGAGCTGCGTGGCTGTCCGAAAACGGCGGCGATAATAGATGTAAAACCTGCCGCTGAAGGGGATTGGTCAACGGAGTATCTGGACTACATCCTCTCAATAAGGGTCGTGGCCGGGCTGGACGAGGCGATCGAGCACATAAACCGCTATGGCTCCGGTCATACCGATGCGATTGTTACCAATAGTAAGGACAGGGCAGCGAAATTCATGGAACTGGTTGACTCTGCGAATGTGTTTTGGAATTGCAGCACGCGCTTTGCCGATGGTTTCCGCTACGGCCTTGGAGCCGAGGTCGGTATTAGCACGAACAAGATACACGCCCGCGGCCCGGTCGGCCTGGAAGGGCTTGTCATCTACAAATGGAAGCTGATAGGCACCGGGCAAATTGTGGCCGACTATTGCGGCCCCGATGCGAAGAAATTTACGCATAAAAGGATTAACCGCGGAGAACGCTGAGAGCGCAGACCTCGATAAACAGGATTACAAGATATAAAGATATTAGCCGTAGAGTGTGCGGAGAAATCAGAGGGGATCAGGGATTGGTCGTTGGTGAGTAGTGAGGGGTGAGTAGTATTCAGCCGGCAGGGTGTTGACAAATCCTGTGGCCCTTGGTAGATTAGCAGCCAGAAATGGGCGGTCAGTCCTGAGCAGCAGGGCTGATGCTGACACATCAAACATCGCGACCACATCCGCGTCCATTTCAAGATTGACCGGCTGACGGTAAGGACGGTTGGCAAAGAGGCTTCAAATTTGGCGGGAATTGCGGGGGATTCTTTTGGAACTCTCGATGGTCTTTAATGAAAGCTGGTGAATAGATTGGGAGGAACCATAAGGCTCAAGGCATGAAAGAGAAACTTCCAATAAATCCCACAATTCTGACATGGGCAAGAGAAAACGCAAATCTGCTCATAGAAGATGTTGCGCTGAAGATGAAGAAATCGCCGGAGGCTATAGAAGCGTGGGAGAAAGGAGACAGCTCACCAACTTATGTCCAGTTGGAGACGTTAGCGTACGCGATATACAAGCGCCCAGTCGCGATCTTCTTCTTTCCTGAACCGCCCGAGGAAGTGACTGCCAAGAAGTCTTTTAGGACTCTGCCTGAAAGCGAAGTAGAGGAACTCGGGCCCAGATCGTTGCGAGTGTTCAGGCAGGGCCAGGCCATGCAAATCAAGCTGGAGGAGTTGACGGATGGCAAGAACCCCGCTCAGAAGAAAATATTTAGGGATTTGAGGTTTGAACCGCGTGGCGATGTTGTAACGATGGCCAAGAGTGTGAGGAAATACCTAGGCGTCGACATTGCGATGCAAGTTCGCTGGGCAAATACAGAGGTGGCGCTGGAGAAATGGCGTGGCGCGGTAGAAGAGAAAGGTATCTTCGTCTTCAAGGATGCATTTGGGGGTGATGAGATTGCCGGGTTCTGCATTTATGATCCGGAGTTTCCCGTGATATACATAAACAACAGCATGGCTAAGAGGCGCCAGATCTTCACTCTCTTCCACGAACTTACCCACTTACTGTTCAAAACAGGGGGGGTGGACAAACAGAATGATGCATTTGTCAGACGGATACGGGGGGACAATAGAAGAATCGAAGTCCTCTGCAACCGTTTCGCGGGAGAGTTCCTTCTGCCGAAAGAAGAGTTCAATAGGATGATTTCGGGCGTGCGAATCGACGAAGAAGGTATAGAGAGGCTTGCAAGACGATACAAGGTCAGTAGAGAAGTCATACTGAGAAAATGCCTAGACGGAGGGTTGGTCGATCACGCGTATTACCAAGAGAAGAGTGCACGTTGGATAAGAGAAGCCCGAGAAAGGGCCGGAGAACGAACGGGAGGGAATTACTACAGCAAGGTTGCTACCTACCTTGGGGACGGCTACCTGAATCTTGTATTCCAGAGCTACTACCGTAAGAGTTTTGGAACTAATCAGTTAGCGGAATACTTGGGTGTAAAGGCGGCCAGTATTCCAGGCTTGGAAGCAGTTTTTTTTGGAAAAAGGCAGGCGTGAATGATATGCGTCTTTGACACCAACAGCCTAAGCGTGCTATTTGATAATTTCTATCTGGATCGCTTCCCTTCCCTTTGGGAGAAATTCGATAAGTTGATTCTCGGTGGGGGAATCGTATCCGTGCGTGAGGTTTACAACGAAATCATACGACGCGAGCCTGCGACAAGACTGGTAGGATGGGCCAAAACGAACCGAGAGGTCTTTGTTCAGCCCAGCGTCGAAGAGATGAAATTCGTCAGCACGATATTCTCCGTCCGGCACTTTCAGGCTTTAATTAGAAAAAAGGAGAGATTGATGGGGACTCCCGTCGCTGACCCTTTTCTCATCGCTAAAGCCAACATAGAGAATAGGTTATTAGTGACTCAGGAGACTTTGAAGCCGAATGCAGCCAACATACCTAACGTATGCGAACACTTCGGTGTACAATACGCAAACCTCGAGGGCTTTATGGAGAGAGAAGGCTGGCAATTCTAACTGCCGGAGGGTCAGGACCCGGGCCGGCGGCGCGCGTACACGAGAAAGAAGTGTACCTCACGCGGATACCTCCGGCCAGAGGACGGGGCTAATATGACGCCGTCCATGTGTGGGGGCTAAGCGTGAGACCACCTCGTTCGGCCGTAGTTGGTACTGCGAGCCAGAGGTATTTTTAGTTCGGTGGCCAGATCCCTCCACTTCGGTCGGGATGACAAAGTCAGTTTGCGCCCCCGCCCGGAGGACGGGGCTAATATGACGCCGTCCATGTGTGGGGGCTAAGCGTGAGACTACCTCGTTCGGCCATAGTTGGTACTGCGAGGCAGAGGCATTTCGAGTTCGGTGGCCAGATCCCTCCGCTTCGGTCGGGATGACAAAGTCAGTTTGCGCCCCCGCGCGGAGGACGGGGCTAAATACTACCACTGGCGGTGGGCTAAGCATGAGACTACGTCGTTCGGCCGTAGTTGGTACTGCGAGCCGGAGGCATTTTTAGTTTGGTGGCCAGATCCCTCCGCTTCGGTCGGGATGACAAAGTCAGTTTGCGCCCCCGCGCGGAGGACGGGGCTAAATACAGCGACTGGCGGGGCGAGTCGCCGGAGGGTAGAATCTCGGTATGCCAAAGACTGTGGGATATATGCTAACCTGGACCACATACGGGACGTGGTTGCAGGGCAGCGAGAAGGGATTTGTGAAGGATGGGCAGATCCGGGGAGAGAATGTCGGGCTGAAGATGGATTGCGAGAAGAAGTTGAAAAGATCGCCGGTGCGTTTGGGACGCGAAGAGAGGCAAATTGTGCGGAAGGCTATCCTGGAGGCGGCGAAGAGGTTCAAACAGAATATACGCGCCATCGCGGTACGTTCAAATCATGTGCACATTGTGTGTGAGTATGTCGATGTTCCAACTGGTGTGCTTGTGGGTTACTACAAGAATGCAGGGAGGAAGGCACTACAGAAATCTGTACATGAGGGAAGGGTGTGGACGAGGGGATATGATAAGCGATTCTGCTTTGACGAGCAGGCGCTGAGCGAAAGAGTGAAATACGTCGAGGGACATGAGTTTTGAGCCACGCCGCAGGGGTGGGCGCCAACCGAGATTCTGCCTTCGTCGGCTTGTGGTGGACCTCGGTTGGGCTGACGATTAGTGTTGAAGAGTCGCAAATATTATCTTAATATCTGGTGGCAAGGCGTGAATAGTGAATGGTGAATAGTGAATAGTATTTAGTGAATAGTCGCTGGTGAATAGTATTTCGTGAATGGGGCTGTCGGCAAGCGATGGCTGAGGAAGCAACGGGTAAAATCAGAAGTTTCAAAGACTTGAGGATATGGCAAAAGGGTATCCAACTGGTTGAAGATGTGTACGCCGTGAGCACGAACTTCCCAAAGGAAGAAATCTACGGACTGCAATCTCAACTGAGACGCTCAGCTGTATCAATACCTTCAAATATCGCTGAAGGATTTGCGAGACTTCACAATAAAGAATACAGAAACTTTCTGTACATCTCTCTCGGAAGTTGTGCAGAACTTACAACACAGATTATTATTGCATCGCGACTGGAGTATATTGAAAAGACTCAAGCTGATATCATGCTATGCGATATCAACGATATTAGTAAAATGACTATGAGCCTGATCAAGAAACTAAATAGGAACGACTAGATACAGACGGCAAAAAGGTGCGGGACTTTAGTAAAGCAAAGCGGATAGTTGTAAAGATCGGCACAAATATTCTGACCAAGAATGGTGGTGTCGATGTTGCATACGTTCGGCGAGTTGCCGGTCAGGTAAGTTCTCTGCAGAAAACCGGCAGGCAGGTCGTGGTCGTCAGCTCAGGAGCTATCGGTATGGGGGCGGGTCAACTGGATTTGACGAAGAGAGTCACCGATATAAAGGCGCGTCAGGCGTGTGCTGCCATTGGACAGCCGCTGCTGATGCAGGAGTACCGAAAATCGTTTCTAAGGCATGGTATTACTGTCGCCCAGGTTTTGCTGACGGCTGAGGTGCTCAACAATAGAAAGACCTATCTGAACCTTCGCAATTCCATCGAGACACTGCTCAAATTAGGCGTTGTGCCTATCTTGAATGAGAACGACAGCGTGAGCACCGATGAGATCGGTACTACGTTTGGCGATAACGATAAACTCAGTGCTCTGGTCGCGAGCAAGATTGATGCGGACCTTCTGATCATGCTCAGTGACATCGATGCTCTCTACGACAAGAACCCGCGCAAGTTTGCCGACGCTCAGCCGATACTCAGCGTGTACGAGATAACCCAGGACATTGTCCGAAGCGCAGGCGGCAAGGGCAGTCAGCACGCTACCGGCGGAATGAAGACGAAATTAGAGGCAGCAAAGATAGCGTCCAATGCCGGCTGTCGGATGGTGCTGGCCAATGGTAGGTTGAAAAACGTTATTGGCCGTATCATGGCGGGCGAAGAGATAGGCACGATCTTTATGCCCAAACGAAAGTTGAGTAACCGTGCGCGTTGGATTCTGAATAGTGCGGCTGCCGGCGTAATAAACATCGACGCAGGTGCGATGCGGGCCGTGAGGGCCCGCAAGAGTCTGCTGCCGAGCGGCGTGGTTTCTGTTGAAGGTTCATTTGAGGCCGGGTCGGTCGTTATGCTCAACTACGAAGCCAAGGCGGTGACAAATTTGAGCAGCTCTCAACTGAAAGCTCTTGCCGGCAAACATAGCAGCGAAATTCGAAAGATCCTCGGCCCAAAACACCGTGACGTTGTGGCGATACCAGAAGACATGGTAATCATGGACTACTGAGGGCATAAGAGTAGAAGCAGACAAGTGAGCGTACCAGGTTTACGTAGGCGGCAAGAGTTTTTCCAAGGAAGCGAGCTATGGCGCTAGCTGGTGAGTAAGGAGGGTGGGCCGGGCATTAGGGCCTATCGCGCCGGCTGAAGGAGAGAGAAAATGATTGACTTAGCGTATACACATGTCGGCAACGGAGGTATTGATGATGCAAGCTGAAGTGTCGTTCGAGCTAACTGATTTAGTCCTAAAGTCGGCTGCCTGGATAGCTCTGAAGCGTAAGGTTTTGAGGGAAGGAGTGATAGTGTTGGTGGGAGTGATGGTATCGATTGGTTTGATATTTCTGAACCCACGCAGCCCGCTTCTGCTTCTGTCTATCGCTCTGTGGGTAGCTCTGATCTTGACCTGGGTCTCCGGGTATCGCAGCGTGACACATGGGCTCAAAAGGTACCTTGATCAGCAGGGAAGTCGCAGAATCGTATTTGAGTTCGATGAAGAAGGCGTCCGGGTGACAAGAGGTGAGACGTCAACTGTGTACCGTCGATGGAATGAGTTTAAAGGCTTGTGGTGTGAAGGTGAAATCTGGCTGCTCTTTCTGCCCGGTGGGCGCTACTACATTCTGCGCACAGGAGAAATCACGGACGAGGTCGGGCAGTTTGTCAAGGAGAAGCTTATAAGTGCGGGTCGCTGGGTAAAAGAGAGGAGATAGTGCCGGTTTTTGCTCCTTTGGATTCGGTATCTCGCTGGCCCATTGTTGATTTGGTGTTTTCGGGTTAGAAGGCTGCATGACTTTTTGACTGGTATGGATTGGCGGAAAATGGGCGGTGCACCAAAGCATAGCGACATAACCACTCCTGCATTGCTCAGACCGAGCTCGCTTCAGTTTTGTCGTTCGGATATGTTTCGGCTTTGCCGCGGATGGGGCCCATGACCGGTATTTCATTACGCGAATACAGAACGACGAGTCATAGATATTCAGAAAGATTTTTGGTATTATTTGGGGTGGTGGCATTTGGGAATAAGTGCAGATTGTCAGATGGCAAATATCAACTGATTTAGGGGAAGCGCGAAATGAAAATACACAAAGGCGGCGAGACTGCTCTTTGGGTTGGACTCGCGGTGACGTCAGTTCTGGCTGTCGGCTGTGTAATCAGCGACAGTGACGTGCGTTACACCGGCATCGCAGATGAGACTCTCAGGCAGATTGAGTGCGGCAGGACAACAAGGGACCAACTTGTGGCGACCGTCGGTAAGCCGTGCGAGCAACATCTGACCGATGACGGGACGGAGATTCTCAAGTACAGATGCACAAAGAAGAAGGACAGCAGTTTTGTTCTGTTTCCGGTCGTCATCGTCGATGATGATACGGAAACAGAATATACCATCGCTTTCGAGCTGAAAGACGGTGTTGTGCAGCGGTACTGGAAGGAAACATAGGCCGGGCCAACGTGGATGGGCGCCCTCAAAGTGCGGATGGACCCCAGAGCATAAGAGCGAAGGATTCATCCGCCGCTTGGGAAGTTCAGGGACGCGAATTGGCCAAATAGTTGTACAGCTTTTTTGTCATACGCTTTTGCGGCTTCGCGTTCGTCGTCGAAGCAGCCGAGGTTGAATTGTATGCCATCCTTCTTGATGTAGGCGGCCCATTTTTGGCGGAGCTTGTTCCAGGATACGCCCTTGTATTTTGATGAAGCGCCTTTGGCGGAGCGGGCGTTGCGATTGTTTTGGCTGATGGTGCAATTGCGGAGGTTGGCTTTGCGGTTGTCGAGGCCATTGTGATTGACGTGGTCACAGACGAGGCCGGGAGGCGTGTTCATAATGAGGCGGTGCATGTAGATTCTTTTTGATCTGCCGGCGATGGTGATGGTTCGGACGGCGTAAATCGCATTTGTGTTTGTCTTGCAGTGCCATCTGAACTGTGAGAGCCAGATGTAGTCTTCGGGGTCGACTTTTGCAAACCGGCCCTGCGTGAGGGGGATTTTGCAGTAGTCACCGAATTGGTCAGTGTAGACGGGCAGGTCGTTTTTTGGCCAATGGTCTTTTCGTATCGGGTTCTTATCGGCGTATCGGAAGCAGCCGCATATATCATTATCTTTGACGATGGGCCAGCGGGCCGAGCCGGAATCGGGGTCGAGTGTCGGGGGATTTCTTACGCAATGCAAGACGCCTTGTATTGAGCGGGAGAAATAGCAGTGGTGGCATTGTCTTTGTATGGGCCTTTGCTGCACTGAGGCGCCCTCCAGACAACAGCGGTATCTGCAAAACAGTCCCCCCATAATTGGCTGGATCTGCTCATTTGATTGAATTTTGCGCTATTTGTGGAGACGTGAAGTGCGATAAGTGCTTGCCTGAATTAGGATTAAAATTTTTTTCAGAAATGGGATTTTTGTGGCTGGGGTGCTGCGGATTTGATTGATTTTTTCGGTGTTTTGTAGACAGGGTGAGGAGACGGGGTCAATGGGGCGAATTTGGCGTTGACAAAGGTTTGGCGTTGATGAATAATGGCGGCTCGATTGAATTTGGCCGGAGTGGCGGAACTGGCAGACGCGCGGGACTCAAAATCCCGTCCGGTTCACCCCGGGTGTGGGTTCGATTCCCACCTCCGGCAGTTATTATTGTGAGAAGGCAAGAAGTGAAGAACCGTGCTATCCCCAGTCCAGAGAGAAGCATCATATTCGGGATTGCCAAATCACGCGTGGTTGTCACCCGTATTTTCGGCTTGGTGGTGCTTCTGCTGCTGCTATTTACGGGCCATTCGTTTGGTCAAGAAAGCCTGACGGATCTGTTGTTCGAGGTAGTTGGGCTGTTTCTGCTTTCGATATGCAGTGTTGGCCGGCTATGGGCGCTGATGTACATAAGCGGCAATAAGAAACGCCAACTTGTTAGCCACGGCCCATATTCCATAGTGAGGCATCCGCTGTACGTTTTCAGTCTGATAGGAGCCCTGGGGATCGGCTTGGGATCAGAGAACGTGCTGGTTCTGGGCCTGATAATCATCTTCTATCTGTTTTACTACCCGTTTACTATACTGGCCGAAGAAGAGAAGCTGATACACAAGTTTGGCCAGGCTTACCTTGACTACATGGAACGTACGCCCAGGTTTCTGCCCAAACTCTCTCTGTACAAGCAGCCTGAAACGTATGTGGTAAAAACCAGCAGTTTTGTCCGAAACCTTGCAGACGGGATGTGGTTCGTATGGATATTTATACTTATGCACGCGATTGAGACGGTTCAAGACGCAGGATTGTTGCCTGTAATCCTCAGAGTCCCATAATCGATTTTTGTCGGGATATTTGGAGGATTTCAGTGGCTCGGATAGAAGAATTTAGGCGCACGGGAATTTGGCTGTTCAGGTGGAGAAGCTATCTGCCTTTACTGACAATATCCATCTTTCTGATTGGTTTGAAGAGTTTCACGTACCCCAAAGCCAGCCATACACTGGATACTCTCTGGGAAATGCTCTGCTTTGCCATCTCCTTTTCGGGGTTAGGAATTCGCATTAATACCGTTGGCCATGCACCCAAAGGAACCTCCGGCAGAGGCACAAGAAGTCAAAAAGCACATATCCTAAACACGACAGGCATGTATTCTCTTGTCAGGCATCCGCTGTATCTGGGCAATTTCTTGATCTGGCTGGGCATCTCCCTCTTCATGCATTCTTTCTTTTTTGCCTTAACAGCGATATTGCTTTTCTTTTTGTATTATGAGCGAATAATGTTTGTGGAGGAAGAATTTCTGCGTGAGAAATTCGGACAGACATTCACCGAATGGGCTGAGAAAACACCCGTGATGTTTCCGCGTTGCAAGAACTGGCGAAAGCCCGGTTTGCCGTTCTCCCTGAAAACCGTCCTCAAAAGGGAGTACACCGGACTTTTCGTTATTACCACTTCATTTACCTGCCTGGAGGTAATCGGCGACTTTTTCTATAAGGGCAAATGGCAGATTGGGTGGTCCTATTGCCTGTTGTTTGGCTCCGGCTCAGCTACGTATATTGTATTGAGAACCTTGAAGAAGAAGCATTTCTTAGATGTTGAAGAACGATAATCCACGCCATCGGAGAAGTGAGAGAAGCCAGAGTCGAACTACTTCGTGACGAAGGGGGATAGTTTGCGGAGGTGGTTGATTATGCCCGGCACTTTTTCGATTGTGTAGTCCACCTCTTGCTCGGTGTTGTATCTGCTTAGGCTGAATCTGATTGAGCCGTGTGCGGCGGTGAATGGTACGCCCATTGCGCGCAACACGTGGGAGGGCTCCAGTGAGCCGGATGTGCAGGCTGAGCCGCTGCTGGCACAAATGCCGTACTTATCGAGCATGAGCAGAATTGCCTCGCCCTCAATATACTCGAAGCTGATGTTGGTTGTGTTGGGCAGGCGATCTTCTTTGTGGCCATTAAGCCGGGAATCAGGGCATTCTTTGAGCATTGCGTTTTCAAGTTTGTCGCGCAGATATTTAACTCTGCTATTTTCCTCTTCGAGGTTTTCGGCTGCGAGTTCGCAGGCTTTTCCGAGGCCGACAATTCCCGGCACATTTTCTGTTCCTGCTCTTCGGCCTGCCTCTTGATGGCCACCTAACATAAAGGGTGATATTCGTGTGCCCTTTCTGACATAGAGAACGCCCACCCCTTTGGGACCATGCAGCTTATGGGCAGAAAGGCTGAGCAGACCGACGCGGCTTTTGGTCAGATTGAGCGGAATCTTTCCCACGGCCTGGACCGCATCGGTGTGAAAGACTGCCCCGCTACCAGTCACTAATTCAGCTATTTTCTCGATCGGGAACATCACGCCGGTTTCGTTGTTGGCATACATAATCGTGACCAGAGCGGTGTCATCATCGATTTCGTCTTGGAGCTCAGTCAGATCCAGACGCCCCTGTTTGTCAACTCCGAGCTCGACCACTGTGTAGCCATAATTTTCCAGGTCGCGGCAGGCGGCTAAGACGGCGGGATGCTCGACGCGGGTAGTTATGACTTTGCGTCTGTTTGGTGCTGCGGCCAGAGCGCCTTTTATGGCGGTGTTGTCGCTTTCGGTGCCACCGCTCGTAAATACTATCTCACTTGGGTCGCAGCCGAGTAAGGCAGCCACCCGCTCGCGGGCCGTGCGGATTTCGCGACCGATCTGTCCGCCGAATGTATGCATACTCGAAGGATTTCCGTAAAGCTCGCAAAACAGCGGCTTCATCTCCTCCAACACCTCTTCAGCCATCTTTGTTGTAGCGTTGTTGTCAAAATACACGGTTCGCATTGCTTATCCTCTATGATTGTGCGGCTGCTCGGCGGACTCCTTGGCTTCTTCGACGTAAAGCTGCTCAGAGACAAATTCTCTCAGCTTTGCTTCGACGACATCTCTCATTGTGAACTCTGCCAGCCTGCACTGGGCGCACATACCTCTAAATGCAACGATAACTTTGTCTCCATCAACGTCTATCAATTCGATATTACCTCCATCCGCTCGCAGGGCGGGCCTGATTTGTTCGTTGATTGTCTGCTGGATCAATTGTATCTTCTGGATATTAGTAAGTTTGCCAGCTCGTCGGGGCGCCGGCGTGCGTGCTTGCTTTATTTTGTCGTGCTGCACCTTTTCTATTATCTTTTCGATTTCACCCTGGCATCCGCCACATCCACCGCCTGCCTTGGAGTAATTTGTCACGTCCTCAACTGTTGTAAGATCATTTTCGCGTATGACCCTCTCGATTTCTTTGTCGGTCACGCCAAAACAGGTGCAGACGATGTTGCCCTCAAGCTCATGTTTCTTCTTACCGCCGCTTCGGTAATTCTCAATAGCTGCCTCAAGAGCTTCCCTGCCCATAACGGAGCAGTGCATTTTTTGCTCAGGCAGGCCGCCGAGGTAATCAGCAATGTCTCTGTTTGTGACTTTAGCAGCCTGTTCCAACGTCTTTCCCTTTATCATCTCAGTCAGCACGGATGACGTTGCAATGGCGCTTGCACAACCAAAGGTTTTGAACTTCGCATCCTGAATCCTGCCATTGGCATCGAGCCTGAAGGTGAGCTTCAAGGCGTCGCCGCAGGCTAAGGAGCCGACTTCTCCGACACCATCGGGGTTTTCGACTTCGCCGACATTTCGCGGGTTGAAGAAATGGTCTTTGAGTTTGTCTGAGTATTCCCACATAGTCTCGTCCCTCGTCGCTCGTGACTGGTCGCTCGTACGAAAATGCCAATATCAAAAATCAACCACCAGAGTTACACAGTAACATATCAAACCATTTTTTCAGTAGTTTTCAAGCGCATTTGAATTTTTCACTTTGTGTTTTCTTGAGCCGTAGGACCTACTTCTTAGTTCGATTTCTATTTCTGGCTCGCGTTCAATGCCTGTTTGAAATCGGCTATTATATCATCAATATGCTCTGTGCCCACCGAGACACGGACATAATCATCTGTTACACCAGCGGCGAGCTGTTCGGCTTGGCTAAGCTGCTGATGCGTTGTACTGGCCGGGTGTATCACCAAGGTTTTGCTATCACCTATGTTGGCGAGGTGACTAGCCAGCTTGACATTGTTGATAAACTTAATTCCAGCTTCCCTACCACCCTTGATTCCGAAGCCTAATATAGCACCTTGTCCTTTGGGCAAATACTTGCTCGCGAGAGCGTGGTCGGCGTGTGATTTGAGGCCGGGGTAATTGACCCAACTGACTTGCTGCTGTTTTTCGAGCCACTGGGCGAGCTTGAGCGCATTTTCGCTGTGCCTCGTCATGCGTAGATGGAGCGTCTCCAGGCCTTGCAGGAAGAGGAACGCATTAAATGGTGACATGCAGCTACCCATGTCTCGCAGAAACTGGGTCCTGGCTTTGATGATGTATGCCAGTTCGCCAAAGGACTCGACATATTTTACGCCGTGATAACTGGGATCGGGGTCAGTCAGCTCTGGGTACCGGCCGTTTGCCCAATCGAACTTACCGGAGTCAACGATCGCCCCGCCGATGCTGGTGCCGTGGCCGCCGATGAATTTTGTGCAGCTATGAACCACGATGTCAATGCCGTAATCGATCGGCCTAAAGAGTATTGGCGTCGTGACGGTGTTGTCGCAAATCAACGGCATACCGTTCTTATGGGCAACGTCAGCAATTTTTTCATACTGCAGAATGTCGTTCTTTGGGTTGCCAATCGATTCAATGTAAATAAGGCGGGTATTGTCTTTGATTGCCTTGGCAAAATTCTGCGGCTCTTTTGGGTCAACGAAGGTCACTTCAATACCGAGCTTGGCAAATGTCTGGCTGAACAACGTCACCGTCCCGCCGTAGAGCGAATTTGAAGAGACAAGATGTCCGCCGGCACCACAGATATTGAATATGCTGACATATATCGCCGACTGTCCGGAGCTCAGGGCCAACCCCCCTACTCCACCTTCCAGAGCAGCCAGGCGTTTTTCCAATACATCATCAATCGCGTATAGATATTGCCAAACTCCTGAAGTGCGAACAGGTTTGCGGCGTGCTCGGTGTCTTTGAAACAATAGCTGGTTGTCTGATAGATCGGCACTGCCCGGCTGAGCGTATCAGAATCCACAGTATGTCCCGCGTGCAAGGCGAGCGTTTCCAGATGATATTGAGTCTTGTTGTTCACTTTATTGGCTCCCTTAAACAGCAGTTGGCTTTAACAGTTCCGTACTGACTTGCGCAGCTTTTCTGCCGGATAATGCCGGATAACAACATCCCGCCGAAGGTCGGTCCCATCCTCGGAAGGCCGAACGTAGTCGCGACAGCCATACCTACCACAATCAGACCGGGGTATACCTGGCAGGTATGTTCAACAACGGCATCCTCGGATTCTTCGACGCACATAGGTCCGAACCCCTTTGTCGCGACGAGTCCGCGCTTCTCGAGTGAGCGAACGACCGCAGCATCATGTCCGGTTGCGTCGACGACAAGCTTCGATTCAACAGCAACGGGGTCCACACAGGTAAGCGCTCTGGGAAGTGCAGATACGGGCGTCCAGTTAATGACCACGCCGCAAACCCTGTCCTGCCTTACGATCACATCATCAAACTGAGTCATGTTCAATATCTTGACGCCGGCATCACATGCCGAAGCGATAAGTTTAGAGCACGCATGGGGCCCATCAGTGACATACAACCCCTCCTCTACCTCTTTGTACGGTGCCCCAATCTCATCCAGAATCATCTGGGCCGGAGCGCGGAGGGTCACCTTGTTCATCAAGTAGCCGCCTATCCAGAATCCTCCACCGAGGTAGTTGTTGCTCTCGACAAGCAGCGTCTTTTCGCCCTTTCTGGCAAATTCTGTTGCGGCCACAAGACCGCTGGGGCCAGCACCGATGACGGTCACATCATTCTCGGCATAATCTTCCAATTCTTTGGCAAATTCAGATACGATGGCCCTGGTAATCTGCTTCTCAGATACTTTCGAGAAAATCATGCTATTGTCTCCTTTCTAAACGCAGCAAATGAACTTTCTAAGGCCTGCTTTGCAGCCCTCGCGACGACAACAACTATTTAGCAGGCAAGATCTCCACCATTCTATCAAGCGAGCTTTTTGCCTTTACTGCTATGTCTTCCGGCACCGTGATTTTGTATTGCAGATCCTGGAGCGAAGCAATAACCTTGTCCAGAGTAATCTTCTTCATGTTCGGGCAGATTGCTCTGTCACTGGCTGGGATAAACTCAGCTTTGGGATTCTGTTTCTTAAGAGCGTGAATTATTCCTATCTCGGTAGCCACTATGAACTGCTTTCGGGGGTTTGTTTTGGCGAACTTGAGCATTTGGCCGGTGCTGAGTAACTGGTCTGAGAGCTCTTTGACCGGCTCGGTACATTCCGGATGCGCCATTACGACAGCATCGGGGTACTTTACTTTCGCAGCTTTTATATCGTCTTCGGTAATCACTACATGTACGTGGCAATATCCCGGCCAGAGTATGAGGTCTCTGCCGGTTCTTTCGGCTACAAACCGCCCGAGATGCTGGTCCGGGACAAAGATGATTTTTCTGTCCTCGGGCAGCGAGCTCACCACTTCGACGGCGTTGGCACTGGTGCAGCAATAGTCGCTTTCAGCCTTGACTTCCGCGGAGCTGTTTACGTAGCAGACGACCAAAGCATCGGGATGCTTTTGTTTTAGCTTGCGCAGCTCATCTGCGGTTATCATATCGGCGAGCGGACAGCCGGCATGTTTGTCCGGCAGAAGGACGGTCTTTTGCGGAGAGAGAATAGCGGCTGTCTCTGCCATGAATTGTACGCCGCAAAAAACAATCACATCCGCATCAGTTTCTGAAGCCTTTATGCTCAGACCCAAGGAATCGCCGCGAAAATCAGCCAGGTCCTGTATCTCATCCGGCTGATAGTTGTGCGCGAGTAGAACAGCTCTGCGTTTGTCCTTTAGCTTTTCTATTTTCTCGATTAGTTGCCGGTCCATTTATTGTCTCGTATCTGCTGGAGTGCAGCGTTGATCGGATTCTGGGATTCATGGTTTCGGCTTCTTGCGTTTTGTGAAGACAAGGTCGGGATTTGCCATTGTGACGGTGACACCGGGCGGCACCGATTCCCTTATCCAGACGTTGCCGCCGATAACGGCCCCTTTGCCGATGACCACATCGCCCAATATGGTTGCCTCGGCGTAAATCGTGACGTTGTCCTCTATGGTGGGATGTCGTTTGCCGCCCTTTATTATCCTTCCTCTTTCATCCTTCGGGAAGCTCAGGGCACCAAGCGTAGCACCTTGATAGACTTTGACATTATTGCCTATGATGGTAGTCTCGCCTATTACAACGCCGGTGCCATGGTCGATAAAGAAATTTCTGGCGATTCTTGCTCCTGGATGTATGTCAATACCTGTTTGTGCGTGTGCACATTCGCTCATTATGCGCGGGATTAACGGCACCTGCTTTAGGTACAACTCGTGGGCGATGCGATATGTCGCGATTGCGGTGATGCAGGGATAGCTTATCACAATCTCCTCGTAGGATTTTGCAGCGGGGTCTCCGTCAAAAGCTGCGGCGACGTCGCCTTTAAGCAGCTCTCTTATCCTGGGCAGTCGAGCCAATAGATGCTGTGTGACATTCTCGGCCATGGTTCGGCAATCACAATCGTCACACTTTTTGATGCGGCACTGGTATCGATAGGCTCTTTCTATTTGGCTGGAAAGCTCGGAATAGACCTGGCACAGGAGGTCGCCGACAACGAAATTGATATTTGATTTGGTGACTGTCCTGCTGCCGGCGTGGCCGGGAAAGAGCACCTCGAAGAGCAAGTCGAGAATCTTAAGGATTTCTCCCCTAACCGGCAGGTTAGACGCGTCGATGAAATTTATGCCGGAATCGCCACGATAAGTTTCGACAATTTCAGCCACGAGGCTTTCGATTTTTTTATCAGTCAAGCTCTTTCTTCGCATTTTTGGCACCCCTCGCAAAGGCACAAGGTTTTTTGGCGCTACTCGAACATTTCGGTGGAAACATATCTCTCACCGGTATCACAGATAAAGGTCACTATGACTTTACCTTGATTTTGTTGGCGGTGCGAAAGTTTTATCGCAGCGCACACATTGGCGCCACCACTTATACCCGAAAGGACACCTTCCTTCAATGCCAACTGTCGGGCTGTCTCGATAGCATCTTGGTTGGAGACCTGGATGATTTCGTCGATGATTTGCACATTGAGGACGTCCGGTACAAATCCGGCTCCGATACCCTGTATCTTATGCGGTCCCGGCTTGCCGCCGGACAGCACAGGCGAGTCCTCCGGCTCCACGGCGACAACTTTGAGGTCCTTGTTTTTATCCTTCAGGACCTCTCCACAGCCGGTTAGGGTTCCGCCGGTGCCGACTCCGGCGACGAGAATGTCTACCCTGCCGTCTGTATCAATCCAAATCTCCTTTGCGGTGGTTTCCCTGTGGATTTGCGGATTTGCCGGGTTCTTGAATTGCTGCGGCATAAAGGAATTCGGGTTTTCTGCGACAAGCTGTTCGGCCTTTTCGACGGCGCCGGCCATGCCTCGCTCGGCGGGTGTGAGCACAAGCTCGGCGCCGAACAATTGGAGGATCTTTCTGCGTTCTATGCTCATAGACTCAGGCATAGCCAAGATCAACCGATGGCCTCTGGCTGCACAGATGAAAGCCAGGCCTATTCCGGTGTTCCCGCTGGTCGGCTCAATCACGACGGTATCGTTCGTTATCAGGCCCTGATTTTCTGCCGCCCCGATCATGGACAAGGCAATTCTATCTTTGACGCTTCCGCAGGGATTCTTGGATTCGAGCTTGGCCAAGATGGTAGCTTTGCCTGAGCCCAGCTTGTTAATTCTCACCAACGGCGTATAGCCGACCGCAGCCGTGACATCTTCAAATATGGCACTCATAATCTCTCCTTTGTCGTTCTATATCTGATAATCCAAGGCCTTTGTATCCCTTGTCCTGTCCATCAAGTCCTGCAGCGTAATGGATTGCAGGAGATTTCTAATAACGTCCTCCACCTGCGCCCAGACCTGTCTAACAACGCAATCGGCGGCCCGTATACAGTAGTCCTCGTCCTCGATGCACTCGGCAGTAACGACGGGGCCCTCCAGGCAATTGAAAATATCGCTAAGTTTAATCTGATTTGGGGCTTTGGCAAGGAGATAGCCGCCCTTGGAGCCTCTAATGCTCCTGACAAGGCCTGCCGATCTGAGTACAGCCATTAACTGTTCGAGGTACTTTATGGATATATCCTGGTGCTGGGCTATCACCTTTAGCTGCAAAGGCCGTCCACCGCCCCTTTCAGCCAGGTCCAATATAGCTCTCATTCCATATCTGGTACGAGTCGATAGCTTCATGTCAATCTCCTACTATTCCTACTGTATTTGTAGTATATTATACAAGTTTTTGAATGTTTGGTGCGAAAAAAGTGAAGTTTTTTAAAAAAATTTGAGCCTATCTGCCAAGTTCCTTACTCGACCTTACTTACAACGCATAATGGGGCCATCCAACCAATAAAAACGTATTTGCGGCCAAGCTCAAAGGGCAATCTGCTTGACAGGTTACTCGCGGGTGCCTATAATGACTATCGTTATATGGCAATTTAAAAATGGGATATTGTGGATGGTAAAAGGCTCCACAAAAAAGGTCGCTTTTCTCTCTTCGTTTCTGCCAAGAAGATGCGGAATTGCGACTTTCACATCGGACCTAATCGACAGCACCGCATTGGCCGCCAAGGGTGACTTCGAACCGTTAGTAGTGGCAATGCGGTCAGATAGTGATCTTAAATACAGTGACCCTGTCAAGTTCGAAATCCGCCAAGATGTGAAAAGCGACTATATTTGTGCGGCCGATTATGTCAACTTCAGCCACGTTGACGTGGTTTCGGTGCAGCACGAATTTGGCCTTTTTGGCGGGGAGGGTGGGGCATATCTAAGCCTGCTATTGAACAGGCTAAAGGCTCCGATCATAACGACACTTCATACGGTTCTCGATGACCCGGAGCCAGCTTACCGCAAGTCGCTGGTAGATCTGTGCGATGCCTCTTATAAAGTAATCACCATGAACGAGCGCGGCGTCAGCATGTTGCGGGACATTTACGGTGTGTCCGGGAAGAAAGTTGAACTGATCGCGCACGGGATACCGGACCTGCCTTTCGTTGACAGCAACTACTACAAGCATAAGTTCGGCATGGAAGACCGAAGGACTATATTGACATTTGGTCTAATCAACAAAAACAAAGGTATAGAGGTAATGCTCAGAGCGATGCCGGCCATAATCGAGGCTGAGCCTTCTGTTTTGTATATAGTCTTGGGCATGACGCATCCGTCGGTACTGAAACACGAGGGTGAATCTTATAGATTCGGCTTGCAGCAGATAGTAAAAGAATTTGGGCTCCAAAAACACATTATCTTTCACAACAGGTTTGTGAATGACGAAGAACTTCACAACTTCTTGTGTGCGGCTGATATCTATGTCACTCCGTACCTCAAGAGGGAACAATTGACCAGCGGCACCTTATCGTTTGCCGTTGGGACAGGCAAAGCGGTTGTTTCGACCCCTTATTGGGCAGCTACGGAGCTGTTAGCCGAGGGCCGGGGCAAACTTGTGTCATTCGGCGATTCGAAAGAAATGGCCGAAGCCATAGTACAAATACTCAAGAATGACTCAATGTTTTACTCAATGCGGAGGCGAGCGTACGAATACGGCAGGTCGAGAACCTGGCCCAAAACCGGTCAAGCCTACTGGAAGTTATTTAGTGCAAAATGGTTACCGGTGCGCATTGCTGCCAAAGCCACGCTATCCGCAGCCCAGACCATATCAAGTATTGAAGTACCGGAGCCTTCATTGGACCACATGAACAAGCTGACCGACAGCACCGGTTTGTTCCAACACGCCAAATTTACAATACCGAATCGCAAAGATGGCTACTGCACAGATGACAACGCGCGGGCGGTAATTGCGATGACCAAGTACTACACGCAATACCCTGAGTCGGAGGCTCTGCAGCTTTTCGACGTATATCTGTCTTTCGTCTTGCACGCTCAAAATAGTGACGGCTCAATCCGAAACTTCATGAATTTTGACAGAACATGGCTCATGAATGAACCAGCAAACGACGCTTTTGGGCGGGTACTTTGGGCATTCGGAACGGTTATGGCGAAACCTCCTTATTCGGCGTGTTTATCACTAATCAAGGACTGTTTTGACAGGTCGGTGGAACATGTTGGGAGGCAGCATCCGAGAGGTATGGCGTACTCAATACTCGGCATGTCCGATTATCTGAAGCAATTTCCCGGGGCCAGTGACATCAAGCGCCAATTAACAATGGCGGCGGACGAATTGGTGGCCCAGTACCGAGAGAACAACTACCCGGATTGGCAATGGTTTGAGGATACTTTGACTTATGACAACGCTGTTCTGTCGCAGGCGCTGTTTGTGGCCGGTCTGACTCTAGGAGATAAAAGATACTTGGAGATTGCGGAAAAGACGTGTGAGTTCCTACTGTCTAATACGTTCAATGGTGACCATTTCAGCTTTATCGGGTGCAAAGGATGGTATGAGCGCGGCGACAAGAAAGCCACGTTCGACCAGCAACCGATAGAAGCGGCGAGCACGGTTATGATGCTGCGAACTGCTTATGACGCTACAAAAAACAGCAGATACTTGAAACTTCAAAGAAGGGCTTTTGACTGGTTCCTGGGCGAAAACGATTTGCATATTCCGCTTTACGACTTCAAGACTAAAGGCTGTTATGACGGTCTTATGCCGGGCGGCGTTAATCTCAATCAGGGCGCAGAGAGCATGCTGAGCTTCCTGTTGAGTCTGCTGGCCATAGTGGAAACTTACAGCATAATAGACAAGATCGAGGGTGATAAAGGGGATTTCTTGCAGGAAATCAATCTCATAGAGCAGATAAGCAAGGACCCGACACCTATAGAGAGCATATCCGGCAAGGACAAATCACAAAAAAGGCAGGTAGAGGAATTGGCCTGACACCGCAGCGCCCAGTTTTTGAGACACAGCAAAGGCGATGGCGCGGCGCCGTTTTATGTGGCAGATTGGATTAGAGAGTTTTCTACATCCCGTGTCGCGTATTTGTGAGGCCGAGGGGTAGGAATACAACAGGCCGGAAAGGCCAGTGGGCTTGTGTAGCCAGGCGGACTACCGCCAGCAGGATGATCGTAATACCAGGCCTAAAAGGGTATGTGCGCTGTCAGCGGATAAGCCACCAATAAATTGGTGTAAGAGTTTAGCCGGAGAATAGAACCATCCTTAATCCGCCATGTAGGCGGATTGAAGCTGCCACCCAACAAGACTGAAGACCATGTGGTAGCCTCAAGCGCAAGAGCTCCGCTAAGTAGGGCCCAAACTTGGGGGTGGCTGTGTATGTCATACCAGGCTAAAGACGTATAAATTCGTGGGCTGAATACGAGAATATATTCGGTTTGGCAGCAAATCCGGTAGTAGCGGACATAGGGCGCTTAGCTTGTATGAACGATTTGGCACGGACTTTGGAAATAGAGCAGGATACGCAAACCCAGGCTAAGCACAGCTACTTCTCTGTAAGGTGCGATTGTCCTTGAGCTACAGAGTCCAACCTTCACGATATTGGGTGCGAATATATTTGTTGGCCTCGGGCACGTTTGTCACCTTCATGTTGACTGGGTCCCACTCGATTCTGGTATCTACTCGCCTGGCGACATTTCCAAGCAGACAGACTTCGGTCAGAAGGCCAGAATACTGGAGATTTGCGCCGGGCAGCCGGCCAGTCTTGCAAGCATCGGCCCAGTCCTGTTCATGTGATCCTTTGACCCGAGGGATGGTCTTGGGCGGCTGTTCGTACTCTTTCATCCTGCTTTCTGGGATGAGGCGTGGACCTTCGCCATAGACTCCGGCCATTAGCTTGCCCTTTGTGCCGTTGAACAGCGCACCGCCTTCCACATTGCCCATGCGTCTGCCGTCTTCAAGCTCCAAGGGTCTGGGCGGGCGCAGGCCGTCATACCATGTTAGCTTGACGGGCGGCAAGGTGCCGCGGGCAGGGAATCGATAGGTTACGATGGACGCCACCGGATGGGTGTCCGGATTTAGGTCGAGCGATGTGGCCTCCACACTCGTCGGATGGCCGAGCTTTAGTGCCCAAAAGACGGGGTCCAAGGTATGAGCCCCGCGGTCGCCCATCATGCCACAGCCGAAATCCCACCAGCAGCGCCAAACGCCTGGGTGGTAGGCCGGATGATAAGGCCGGTCGGGTGCGGGGCCTAACCAGAGGTCCCAATCAAGGGTGGACGGGACCGGTGGTGTTTCCGCGGGGCGGCGGCTCCATTTGGAACTCCACCAAGTGTGACCAAAGGGGTAGTAGGACAGACTGCACCAGGCATCGACCTGGTGGACGTCACCTATGGCACCATCCCAAATCCACTCACAAATCAGACGTGCGCCTTCCATGGAATGGCCCTGAATGCCCATTTGTGTGACAACGCCGGTCTGGCACGCCGCTTTTTCCAGCATGCGCGACTCATAGACATCGTGTGTGAGCGGTTTCTGGCAATAAACGTGCTTTCCTCTTCGCATAGCTTCCATAGAAATAACGGCATGCGTATGGTCGGGGGTGGCAATCACAACAGCATCGATGTCTTTGTGCTCGTCCAACATTTTCCGAAAGTCGGTGTGGACCTTTGCTTTGGGGTATCTCTTGAATGTTTCGGCAGCGTAGTCGTGATCTACGTCGCACAGTGCGACAACGTTCTCGCTTTCAAGCTGGCGCAGGTTACTTTTGCCCATACCGCCAACACCTATGCCGGCTATGTTGAGCTTTTCGCTGGGCGGGGTACGTTTCGGGCCTCCAAGGACGTGGCTCGGCACAATCGTGATAGCGGCAGCGGTTCCCGTTGCAGTTAGAAAATGACGTCTGGTGATATGCTGTCTTGACATAGGACATTCTCCTGATAATTGACCGGTCGGGACAAAACTCATGAGAACAACCCGACATTTTCTATCTATGAGGCTCAGCGGCAAGGCTAAGCATCGCAGGTCTACCATATTACCAAATCTATTTGGAAATTATAACCATTTTGAATCCCTTTGTTCAGGCTTTGTGTGCAAGGGCGGCTCTAAAACCTGTGAAAAATGCCATGCTTGCCGCTACCGCACGATTGTAACAATTGCCCGCCTCAACGCAACAGAATATCCGGACGTAAAAGAGGGCTGACCAAGTTTTCCCTTGCCAGATTAGACCCAGGAGGCTAAAAACAAGACGTTATTTAAGAGTCTTTGTAGTGTAGTCTATTTGAATAGGAGAATTGAGATGAAACGTGCTTACAACGTGCTCCCAATTTGTCTGGTTGTACTTGGGCTTGTGTCTCCTGGTTGCGCGCCCGACTCGACCACGCGACTCGAAGAAAACAAAGCCATCGTCCGACGTTGCATGGAGGAGGTGGACAAGGGGAACTGGGCGATACTTGATGAGCTATTGGCGTCGGATTACGTTTACTACATGTCGGGGAGCGCCGAACCGTTGACGCGTGAGGAAACTGAGCAATTCGCGCGAGCGGTCCGCGCCGCATTTCCAGATGGGTATGCCACGATAGAGGACATGATAGCTGTAGGTGACAAAGTAGTCACACGCTACACCTTCCGCGGCACCCACACGGCCGACTTCATGGGTATCCCTGCGACTGGCAAGAAGGTAGTAGGCACAGGAATATGTATATCCCGCATCGCCGAAGGCAAGGTCGCGGAAGATCGGGAAGAATTCGATGCCTTGCATGTGATGATGCAACTCGGTGTTGTCCCTCCAATAGGACAAGGCGCCAAGGAATAAAGAGGCTGCGCACGAGATTTGAGCAACACGGCTATGTGGTCGCCTTTTCATCGTCTCTACCCGCTAAAGAGATTGTGTGGAAGGCTCTCCATGCTGTGTGAGCTGTTCTTGTACACGGCGCAGTTGTCAAGTGTGGCACCTACGTAGATAGTGTCAAGTCCGTCTGCAAACGCTACGTGCGGAACCCACTCTAAGGCAGTCCCAGAAAGTAGTCCGTCATTCTCTTTGTGAAATCCTCAAGCTGTTCGATCGTGAACTTGACCTCCCAGTTGTAGGGCTTATCTCTTTCCGGTCTATCCTTGACAGTCGCACCGCTCACTTCCTTGTTGCCATTGGAGTGGAATTTAAGCCTACCGTGAGCGATCCCGTTTCTCATATGTCTCACAAACTCTTGTAGGTTGTCCGATCCTGGTTTGTCATTTGTTGTCGGCTGTGGGATCTCCCATCCCTCACAGCTGAGTACGTCGAGGGCCTTTTGCACAAAGTCAAGATTGGCTTTAGTCCGTTCGATGAAAGCCTTTGTAAAGTCGTCCGGATACTTCGTCATGCCATTTCTCCGTTTCTTGTCCGTCTATTTCCGGCTTTCTACTTTTCCGAAGATCATAACCCTACTGGACAATCTCAACAATAGCCAACCGCACTGTGACGGAGAGAAACTCCCATCGCTCAATGACTATTCTCAAGTCCGGGTCAATTTGGCTGTTGGAAAACAAGCCAGAAACAAGTTCTCCATTCTCGGATTGACTACTCACTTCGCCTGTTTTCGAAAGGCTTGTTCAGTACAACACTTCTGGCAACTGGGGAACCAGGATTCGGACCTGGACTAACTGATCCAGAGTCAGTCGTGCTACCGTTACACTATTCCCCAAGGACGTATCTTCCCAGGCCAAGGCCAGCTTCCGTCAGGGGCCGATTTTACATACGGTTTCAACCGCAACGCAGAAGAAAAACGCGGCCTGACAATTTTTCACTTACTTTACATAAGACGGGCCAATATTGCAAGAAGGTTAAACCCGGATTTCCCAAACAGATTCGTGCGACAAAATAATAATTTGATAGTATAGGGCCTGTGGACGTTCTTCAAGCCGTTTTTACCTTTCTGATTTGGAGAACACAATGGGTGAAAGCAAAAAGGATGCTCTGAGAGTCAATTTTGACCGTTCAAGGTGATTTTGGTGAGATTATTGATGTCGTACATAGAAAACTATATTTGTTAAGCGTTCAAATGGGAAATTCCAGGTGACTTTTTAAAAAACGGAGAACGCTGTAATGAAGGAGGAATGAGAATGAAAGGTGGAACAAAGACAGTCATAATTACAATCAGTTCGATTTGTTTGATGTCAATTGGTTGTGCTACTGTTCCGACAGCACAGCAGTACGCTCAAGCTGACTACGGAGAGTATCCTGTTGATTATAAGGAAATTGTAAAGAATTATCATTGCGTTCATTCTCCGTTTAGCCGGTCCTCTCACAGTACTGGGCCTGGTTACCCTTATTATCATAGTCATAAATGGCTAAAAGAACCGTACAAGGGTTACTTTGTTTCATTTGGTCAATTTACGTTTGGATATATTGTAGACGTCGGAATAAGCTTGAGAAGTCGTTGGGACCGGAGTTATTCTTTCGGATATAGGGAGAGAGCAATTATGATAAAGAATGGTAAGGTTGTAGGTTCGCAGAGTAAAAATGATACTGATTTTTTGTGGTTCATGGGCTCATATGGGAAATCCTCCGTGGATAATTGAATGTCAACCGTGTTGTGGGACAACTATACGAACTGCCCGGCGATTGGGAGGCTGAACGGTCTATGGCATTTCGCGCGTATAGAGAAGCGACAATTCAAGCGGCTTTAGCAATAAAGCTGCGGTCCTCACCCGTCGGACAAGTCTGAAGATATGATTCTGTCTGCGAACCGTCTCTTGTCAGAGAGAATTTCAATCTCGCCGCCCACTTGGACTTTGGTGAAGGTGATTTTTACATTCCCAACAACAAGCCTGACATCCGGGTCTTGAGCCTCTACGACGGCTTTTGTGACGGAAGTGGTATTCGCGTCGGTTGCCGTTAAGACGTGTAGGAAATAGTCGGTAGCGTGTTGGCCGGAGGGTGATATTTCAATCCGGCACTGCGGCGCAGGTCCCGTGTCTCGCTGTGGTGGATAGTCCCGGCCCCCATAGCGGTACAGGTCCGGATGAGTCAGGAGTCTTACCTGTGGATCTCTTGGCAGCAGAGTCTGGATAAACAATCGACCTTTGCCATTCGTGATTACAAGATGCTCATCAATCGGCGTCGGAACCTTCATAGCCTGTAGGAGGCAAGTCTTCTTGAATCGGGCGTCCCTGGAGCACACGCGATCGAAGATGACGAAAGTACCCGGCCGAATAAAAACAATCTGCCGTGTGAAATAGGACAGCTTGCTCGGCGAGTAGGACTTAGTACAGTCACCGGCCACGTACACATAAGCCCCGCGGTCTTCAAAGGCCAGAATGTCCGCTATGTCGTATAGCTCAGGGCTTTTCTGCCATTGAGCCAAGTCCACGACGGCACCGTTATGATGTGGCCAGTTGTGCGATTGACCGCCATCATTGCCTGAAACGGAGCCTGCCCGTATGTTGGGCCAAGACTCTGACGGGTCGTGCACAAGTATTGTGTTGTGTGCAATCGTGCGCAAATGATAGTTGACATCATGCTCGGAGCCAAATGAGTCGTAGTGACCGGCATCGCCCAGCAGCTCCTCATATTTGTAGACTAAGAAGTGTCCCACATCCAGATGTTGGTGGGCTGTAAATCGGTCTCCACATTTGAAGAAGAAATAGGTAGCGTTTTCATCCCATGAACTACGTGCATAGACATAGCCCGGTCCAGGACTTATATTTGACAGCCTAAATTCGGTGAGATTGCCTTTCTTGACGGTCGGGTCTCTCCAGAGGAAGTCCTTGTATGCGTAGACTCCAACACTTGCGCGTGGTGTGGCTTCGCTAAAGGTGTGCACAGCCTGATGGCGCGGGTCATCGCGGAAACGGTTAACCAGTATACGTCTGGCGGTCAACGCTTTGTCTCGGTCGCCGCCAAACATGCGGCCGCCTCCATCTCCCATAGGTATGGGTCGGCGCGAGTTGTATATTCTGACGCCGGGATACGTCTCGAACATGCCGGCTACTGCCCGATTCGTGAAGAACTTTTTGGCATCGGTGTAGAGGTCGAGACCTTCGCAGTGGCGGGCAACCTCACAGAAAAACAACCATTCGTACAGCCAGTAGTTAATATAATAGCCTTCGGCCCAACCGCCGCCATCTCCAGCGGCGTTGAGCGCTGGAGCAGCACGCGTGCGCCAGTCTTCTTGCAGGTCCCTAAGAATCTGGTCGGCACGTTCATTTTCATAATACGTGGCATAACAGGCCAGAGCGATGCCCCAGTTCTTGTACCCGTACCAGCCGTTGTGGAAAACGTGGCTCTCAGAGCGGACGTTGGCGTCCACGGTCTTGTTGAGGTAATCATGGAATCTGGCCCGTTCGGCCTGGGTCCAGTATTCGTAGCACATGTCATATACGATCGCACACCGGGCAAGGTCGTGCCCAAATGGCACGTGTCCCTTTCGGATCGGACCATCAATATACTTCATCGCCATTCGTATGGTAGCCCTGCTGAGCTGTTTATCGTGCTCTATCGCGGAGACCAGCGCCGCCGAGATCATTTTCGAATGCTCATCAGCTTGGAGTTTGCGAGCCACCTCTACAACACGTTTGTATGCCTCTGGTCTCTCTCGTGCCAACTTCTGCAACCGTTCTCTGGAGCCGAGGAGTCGTGGGTGCACATGGGGCACCGCGTGCTTGATAGTCTGGGCAGCCACGGGCTGGATGCTGCCGGCCCAGTAGAGAAGGAACGTTCCGATCCAGGTGACACAAGCAAGGCAAGCTGCACGCGCTGTGGTCCTGTCGGTTGGAGTCTTCATGGTGCCGCATTGTAGCAATAAGTGCGTTCATTGTAAATTCCCGCAAACACTCGTTCATCCGTGTAGCTCGTCATGAAGGCGTAGAGGCCAGAGAACAGGCTCGCTGGATTGAGGTCTTTTCCGGCGCCAGATTGCAGACTCTCATCTGACAAGTGCGACGATACCGGTGTTGTAGGGCCACAAGCAGGTCTCGTGACCGGAGTTCAACACCGGATTCAGGGGCGATTTTTCAAACGGTCCGGCAGGATGCTCAGCGGTCGCCACACCCTGAGCGCGGATTACGTTATCACCGCCGCGTCGTTTGCCCGGCGACCCTTTATAGTAAAGGTAGATCTTGCCTCCGTATATAAGCAGGAACGGGTCATGAATGCAGGCGCAGTCCCAGTCCTCGGGTGCCCCGGGCTCCAGAACGGGCCTACCAAGGGCACGCCACGGACCGTTGGGTGAATCGGCTTCGGCCATCGTGACCGGGCATGAATCACCACCCTGGATGACTTCACTGTAGGCCTGGTAGTAGAGATAGTACTTGCCCTTGCAGATGAGAATGTCGGGCGTGCAGTTTGAGCGCCAGCCGAATTGGCCTTTCGCTGGGCGCCTGACGGCAGGGCCTTGCTCCTCCCAGAGGAACCCATCCTTGCTGGTAGCGTACCAGATGTCGGCCAGGTCCCAATCCTTTGACGGTATCACGTCGGTAGCCTTCTGGGGTCCTGAGGGGGGCGCTTCTGTACGGCGGCACGTGTACCAGACGTAGTAGGTGCCGTTGATTCGGAGCACTTTCGTCGGGCCGCCGCGAGAGACGTTTGGCTCGCGGGAAAAACCTTCGAGCCGGGAATACTTGAAGTTGCTGTAGAACTCATTGCCGCGGTCCTCGTGCGGGTTCCATACATCATACAGCCGTTCCATTGCCGCACTGAGTTTGCAGTCGGTCGGCTTTGCCGGCGGCAGCTTCGCAGGAAAGGCCTTACCGGTGCGGTAGCCTCGTTCCTCGGAATGCACGAACGACAATGACACGAACACCACCGCGGCAAAACCGATAATGACGATTGATGTTTTTGTTTTCATGGTTTTCCTATCTTCCAACACCTCTTTTGATTGCGGCTAAGCCAAAGGCAAAGGCTATCTTTGCAGGGAGCTGAGGCTTCACATTCATGAGTACTGGTCTTTCTTAATCACAGTATGCTACAAACACCTCCTATAGCATTGTAACAAGGATTCTTGGATGAGGGAACCGGCTTTGTGGAATCGTAGAAGCTCTATTGAGACCACTCGACTGGGTTTTGTAGGAAGCTACTGCTCCAACCCCAATAGGTGACATGAAGGTTAGATCCATCCTGTCAGGCGATGAGGGCCAACTTGAGCGCCTCAAATCCACCAGGCGAAGTGGAACGACGCAATAATTGCTGCCGGTCCTTTATTTGCGTTTCTCGATTGCGGCCGGAGCCCCGAATATCTTTTTCATGCGTTTGATGTCGAACTTGGGCTTTCGGTCATAGGTGTAGAGACCATTTACTTCCTGCTCGACGTCGGTGAGCTGAGTATAAGTATAGCCGGCAATGTTCGGGTTGTCGAGCAAGACATCGGTCAGGGCCTTTATCCTGTCTTCCACCTGTCTTTGAGTTTTGCCATATCCCCAGTTGTTCCGCCTTTCACCTGCCTTGTCCGGCTGTCCGGTGTACTCTTTTGTCCAGAACGTGCCGCCGTACTCATCGACAACGTATGGCTGACCCAGATAAGGAGCGGACAATTCCGGGAATCGCACGAAGGCATCCTCGGGATGGGCCGGGTCCACGGTACTGTAGCGTTCCTTGAACGTGACGGGGTTCTGGTCGTAGTCGTGTACCGTGAAGATATCGGTGAGGACATGGACGTATCCGCTGGCGTCGTTGATCGGCCGGGTCGGATCCAATGCTTTGGTCACTGCATATAGAGAACGGACGGACCGGCTGTAGGGCTCGTAGTTGTTCGAGGCCGCACCTCTGGTCTCATTCAGAGGCGTCCAGGCCAGTATCGAAGGATGGTTGCGGTCGCGCAGAACTGAATCACGCCACTCACGCTCAAGGTTCAGTGTACCCTGTGGATTACCGAACGAGTGTGTTTTTCCCCAGTCGGCGAATTCGCCCCACGTCAGATAGCCGAGCATGTCGGCCCAGTAATGGAAACGCTCTTCGAAGACCTTTTGATGGAGCCTTGCACCGTTGAAGCCTGCAGCCATCGACAACTCAATGTCACCCTTAAGCGCCGTGTCGGACGGTGCCGTCCAGATGCCGTCCGGATAGAAGCCCTGGTCAAGTACGAATCGCAGGAAGATCGGCTTGTTGTTGAGATACAGGCGGTTATCCTCGATATGGAACTTGCGAAGGCCCGCATAGCTGTCGACCGAGTCGATCAATTTTTTTCCCTTGACCAGTTGGAGTTTCAGGTTGTAGAGGTACGGATCATCCGGGCTCCATTGCCGAGGTTTTTTGACGTTGAGTATCAAAGGGACACCGCTCTCGGCCCGCGCCGAATTCTCAGTGACACTTGAGCCCTCGTGGGTCGCGAGTTTGGCAACGATCTTGACATCGGGGTCGTAGCTGCTGAGGGTAGGTGTGACGATAAAGCGCTTGCCGTCGAGATCAGGCACAATGTGGACCGAGTCGAGAAACTGTTGCGGCCTGGCCTCGAGCCATACGGTCTGCCAGATGCCCGTGACTCGGGTGTAGAAGACGCCGAACGATTGAGGCCTGGTGCTCTGTTTGCCGCTTGGCTGGAGCTCCGAGAGAACATCGTCGTAAGCATAGACAACAAGGTCATTGGTACCTTGCTTTACCGCCTTTGTGATCTCGAACGCAAAGGAAACGCTGCCGCCGAAATGCCTGCCCACCTCCTGGTCGTTGACCCAGGCTCGACACTCGTAGTCCACAGCGCCGAGGTGCAAAAAGACTCGCTTGCCTTGCCAGGTTTGCGGCATATCAAAGGACCGGTGGTACCAGACGGCCTTTATGAAGTCCGTGTGGCCGATGCCCGACAGACTGCTTTCAACGCAGAAAGGAACGGTAATCTTTGCGTCGAATATAGTCGGATCGTTTTGCCAGTTCTGTTCTATCCCGACGACGTCTTTGTCCATCGCAAAATCCCATTGGCCGTTCAGATTCAGCCAGGCCTGGCGGTAAAACTGGGGCCTGGGATGCTCGGCTCTGGGTATCTTCGCTGCGGGCAATTGCACGGACAGCGCGCATAGAATCGAAAGCAACACGCCAAGGTGTCCCGAAAAGCTGATTTTTCTCGCGTTCATATCAGAATTCTCCTTTGCTATTGTGCAGGCAATCTGCACTATGGCATATCATGGGTCGCCATTATAACGAAATTGGGCGTATTTGTACAGGGCCCACAGAACCCGCAACGGCTAAGATGCGCGTCTCAGCCACATCTACCAAGGAAAGTCGTGGGGCTTGGCCTCTTTCGTGACAAAATAGACGGGCCGATGTGTCACGGCAACATGGGGAGCTATCAGCGCGTTGCCTTGCAGGTCGACGGCGTCCCAATCCGTTTGTGCCAACGAGACATTCACGGGCTCTGCGCCTTCAATCGTCCATGCAACAACGACTTTTCGTCCCTGGCTTTCGAAGGCATAGGCTTTAACGGTCTTTGGAGACGCAATGCAGCCGAGCGAGCGCATGGGTGGCACGAGCAGATTGGCCATCGCGGCCTGGGTCACAAGCATCTTGCGCGGCGCTCCGGCCCACTCGAAGAAGATCCCTGACAAGCTCTCATTGTTCAGAGTTCCGGGTGTACCGGAATGGTAAATGATCTTCTCGGCCCCGTAAGCCAGCAGCAGAGTATTTAACTTGACCTGCCATTCGGCAGCCTCTGTTTCCGAGTCAACGGGTTTTAGCCACGTGCTGTCGTATGGCTCAAACGGCTTGTCATCGTCGGCATAGTAGGCGCCTTCAGTGAACCAGATGGGCTTGTCTGCCCCGGTAGATTGAATTTTCTGACGCAACCGCTGCAGAGGTTGCTCGTACGCCTCGGGCGATGCCAGGCCCGGATAGGCGTGCAGATTGAGCGCATCGACCCAGCGAAGCCCATCGTCTTCGATGAACTGATTTGTGTAGGTGGTCGGACTGCCGGCGATACCTCCAACCACCACAGCATCGGCATCGACCGCTTTCACTGACTGATAAGCGACTCTGAGCAGTCGGACGTAATCTTCGACCTTATAGCCCTTTCCTCGAGGCAGCGCATAGGAAGTGTATATAGGTTCGTTCAGAATTTCCCACACATCAAGCCGGCCACGGTAATGCTGAACGGTCTTGTGAACGTACGTGGCCAAGTCGTTGATATCTTTCGGCATGTATGCGATGCGCTCTCTGTTCTCAGGATAATGGGGCGTGGCCTGCACCTCTGGGCCTGCACTGGATGACCAGTTGGTCGAAGGAAAGGGAAGCAGACCAAGCACGTTGAGGCCTTGGTCCAAAACGCGGTTGATTTGACGATCGGATTCCGCGAATTCAAACCTTCCCTTTACCGGCTCCACATCGTGCCATTTCAGCGACCAGTCGCGGAACCAACAAAGACCGATCTGCTTACTAAGATTCAGCAAGTGAGGCCACGGATATGCATGGTTCATACCGAAAAGGCTGTCTGATTTATTGTAGGGTTCGATAACCGCAAAGCGCATCGGCCCAATGAACGTGGCGGCTGCTTCCTCGGAGTCCAAGCGGAGTCGAAAGAAACCCTTGCTTGGCACGCCCGAGTCGAAAGGGACCGTCACTTTATGACCGGCTGGAACGCGGACCGGAATAGTCGCCTTGTATACCACTACATCATCGAAATCTGTTGTCCTAACACTTAGTTCGAGACGCCGCTGAGTCCTGCCGGCATTGAATACCGTGGCGGTCATATTGGGCTCTTGGCCGTAATGGAAAAGGTTACCCAGGCGATTGGTTTTAAGGCCGACTTCCAACGCCGCGCGGGGGCGGTACTCTGTTGCTTTGGAGCCCATTTCCAATTGCACCGCATCAATCCATACCGTCCCGGCCTCCCGCTTTGAAGCATCCAGATCCTGCCCCAATGCGACGAATACCTGTGGTGACTGCGGCTCAAATGTAAAGGCATAGCGATCCCAACTCGTCTTGAGGCGGATCTGTTTTCGCAAGGTCCGTCGGAATGCCTGATTGATTGAAAGCACGCCCACGAGATCTTGGGAATCAGCCTTGATATACGCCGACAGAGTGTGGGGCACACCTTCATCGACTTCGATCCAGCCGCGGTTAGCCAGCAACGGAGCTTTCACAGGTACGCGATAGAGAGGGAAATAATCGAAGTAGAACACGGGAATTGTCTGCGGTGTGAGAACGATCCTGAAACTCGAGGAATGGAATTTTGCGGTCGTGGCATCCACTACGCCCACAGGCAGATTCAGATTACCACCCCAGCCCGGTACATCTGCAATACTTCCCCAGCCGCTCATGTCACACTCGAAGCTGCTGTTCGGCAGAAGGTTGACAGAACCGATAGGCGCGACCACTTCCGTAAACCTCCTGCTCATAGGCTCCGACGGCTCCAGCTCTACATCGTCAAGCCAGAGACTTCCGATGGAAGTATACCAGAATTGCAGTCGAACATGGTCTGAGATCGTTTGATTAGCCCTGAAGACAAACTCGAATTTCTTCCAGTCAGAGAACGGTCTGAAGGATTCCTGCAGTCCACAGTTGGTCCAGGCTCTGGTGTTTGAGATAGCCACGTTTACCGCCCGGCCTGGAATACCTTGCTGCTTGGCGGCAAATGAGATCTTGTACCATCGGTCTTTCTCCAGGCTGACCGTTTCGGCCTGGCAGATCATAGCATGGCTTGCCGGGGAAATGCTGGCAAACCGCGTGCACGTCAGCTTCTGACTGAATCGACTGTGGTATCCCGCATCGCGCTTGCAGGTTGCGACAACTCCTGAATCGCCGGCGAACTGCCAGTGGTCTGCCATTCCATTGCCGTCCGCATCCGCCTCGAAGCCGCCGTTCTTCACCGCGCCGGCGATTTGAGCAGCACCGACCGACGAGGCTACGCAGGTCACCCATACAAACAACATTGGAGTCTTCATACGCATCCTTTAAGCTCATCTGGTTGCTGGAGAATGAATCCGCCCATCCGCCACTGCGCGGTCGCTTCCAGCAGCTTGATGTGCTTGCAAGATGTTATGCCTTTGACATACTGAAATCCACAACTCTTTTCCGTTTTAGTGAGGTTGCGGGTCAGGCTGTCGGGTCTCTGGGAGGTGTCGGGCCGAACAATCATTCCCTGGATCGGTCCTGCCAGGCTACGAGGCCCGGTGGGCTTTGAACCCATCAGGCAAATAGAGATTCCCATCTTCAGCTTTGCATACTTTGGCGACGGAGGAGCTTCCGGTCTCATTTCGGCTTGAGCAGCTTGCGCGAAAAAGCTGAAAAGTATGCCAATCAGGCCAAATACGAAACCTTGTTTCGTGGTATCGCAGTCCTCTTATTCTGTAGTCGCCTCTTCTCGCACGCCGTGGTATGTTGTCACCGTGTATCCAAATGTCCGCTTACTTCGCGGCTTAAGTCCAAGCTCAAAGCGTGCATGCGTGGCATCATGTTTCTTGTAGGCAATTTCAGCCTGCATTGTCCAGTATGCGGTGCCAAAGCCACGCGTAATTTCAATTTCTATGGGCAGTGTGCGAGTATTTGTGACTTCCATCTTCCAGGTTCGTATCTCGTCCCAGCCGGCAACGTTGCCCCTCTTATCGAACACGTAATTGTCTGTCGCAAAATCCATAAGCATCGGCTCAACCTTAACTAATCGGGCTGGGCCAAGATTCAGCTCAATCTCCTCATCAACGGGAATGTATTTGACGCTCGTCCCGCCAACGTATGATAGATAGCCTTGGCTATCAGCCTTGCTGTATATCTTCACAGTGCCATCCGGAATCGGCGTATCGCCAAGATTGTGGTCCTCATCGTTGGCAAAAGAAACGAATCTTATTGTTTGCGGGCCCCAGCGCTGTTCATCATATTTATAAAGACTCTTGACCTCAATATCCTCGACGTCAAACGACAGCAAGCGCTTGGCCCACTTATCAGCAATAGTCTCTGTGCCCTCAATCGTATAGAGAAAATACTCGCTCAGGCCTTCTTTCTTGATTTCTCTACGGTGCAGCCGGTCAAACTCTACAAATCGGCCGTTAACATCACGCGCGTAGTCACCGAGGCCGAAACGTGTCCGTGCCTCGTCACCTGCCGCACTAACATAACCGCTGACGCCACCGCGGAACTGGACCGGCCTGCCGTATGGATACTGGCGTTTCGCCAGTTCTGCTATCTCATCGAGGATATGCACCTTGCCGACAATCAGCCGGGTCTGGGCGTTCTCGTAATCCTCGCCGCTGTTGTTGCCGACTCTTACATAGCTCTGCAAACGCATTGTCCGTTCATCTTGGGAAAGTGTCCCCATATAAAATGCCCGCCAGGATAGCCCGCTGGTGAAATACGTTATCTCGAACGGTACTATCTATTTTGTCGGCCTGCTCCAACGGTTCCAAGCTAAGCGAAGTCGGGTCGATTAGCGTATTTGCCCACATAAATTGCAGCCAGTTCCAGCCTTTTTTCAGTGTCAGATTCCGCCGCTCCCGCACCAATGTCAAGTCAGCGGAATTGTAAATCGTTAGTTGCACCTTATCCCGCCTGGGCAGGACCACCAACTCTATTGCACTTGCCGGCGCAAAAGGCGGCTGCTCGGATATTTGCTCAGGTGCAACTTCACCTAAACCGCCAACGGTTGCAGTAGCATGTGAATACAACTCTGCAAATGCCTCTTCTTTTGGTGCCTCCGTTACAGGCGCTCTCATCCGGACATGCTTTGCAGCCAAATCCTCAGCCAGCGGCACCTTCGCTTCTTGATCAAAATCCTTTGCCACGATCCTCGGTGTCGAATCCGCTCCCACTTGCTTCAGAGGCTCTAATTCCCTATACAACGTCCTGTCCGTCGACTCCGGACGTCGTGCAGATTTCCGCCTTAGTGGCTTCTGTTCCGTCAAGCTACCAACCAATAACGCAAACCCTATCACCAGCACCGCAGCAGCGAGACCAAGCCAATGGTATTTGTTGATAGGAATAACCGGCGCGCGTGCCGGTTGCTTGGCCTGCCCTACTACCCGCGAGAGCAGATCCTCAGACACGGTTATGTCTTCGCGCAACAGCTCCAAGGTAGTGAACTTGCGCTTTAGCTGCTCCAGACGCTCGCGACACTCGTCACAGACATCAAGATGTGCGCCGATTGTCTCAGCTTCGGCCTCTGAGGCCAGCTTGAACTGGTACTTAATAAGCTCTTGCCCTGTAAGATGAGGCTTCATGTGACCTCTCCCGCAACATCAGGCAGTCTTTGCGCCAGCGTCGCAAGTGCCCTGTACATGTGGGTCTTTACGGCACCCAGAGAACAACCCAGAACACCCGCTACCTCTCGGTAAGTAAAGCCTTGATAGTACGCTAAGACGAGGGTCGCCCGCTGCATTGTCGGCAACGACTCCAGAGCCTGCCTAACCTGCTCTTTCTGCTCAGTTCTTATCACTTCTTCTGAAGGATCATGGGGATTTTCCGCTACAGCAACTGCGCCCGACTCTTCGCAATTTTCGCCGCAGCAATCGGGTTTCTGATTGAGTGATACGGCGCTTAGCCTTGTACGCCTGCGAAAACCATCAATGGCCAGACGTGTTGCAATCGTATACAGCCAACTCCTAAATTTGCTGCCTCGAATGGTATGAGCCTTTTTGTGAACACGTGCAAAAGTCTCCTGGAAAAGGTCCTCGGCCTGCTCTCGGTCTCCGCACAGGCTTGTCAAATACCCCAACACGTTATCTCCATATCGGCGCACAAGGTCACCAAACGCTGTCTTATCGCCGCTCATGTGGGCGTCTATTAGGCTTCTGTCTGTGCTTTCCATTAAGGCTGTCTGCTCCAACTACCAGTGTAGACGCCTAACTCGGACCATCGGTTGACAAGTAATATAGTAATTTCCTCGTGTCATGATAGACGAAAGCCGCAAGACTTTGCCGAGGTCGGCCACTTAAAGGGCCAGTTTCCCGGTTGCCTGGGTAAGAAACGACCTGGGGCAAACCGCTTCTATTGCACATCGCAGAGCGATGCGAACTCATGATTACGACAGAATATTGCCCCGGAGAAACTGAGATTTGTGAAACATTTACACACTTTCCGGCAAACCGGTCAGTCACAACGACCGTCCATACAGGCATGTTCGATGGCTAAGCAAACTCAAACGAAACTGCCAAACCAAGAGGGATAGGGGTAGAATATGGAGAAGAACCGCTCTCTGAGACCAGCGCGGGCACATAATGGCTGTATCAGAACGGATCTTCGGCTAACAGTAATTTGGAAAGTCAAATTCATCATCAGCACCGCTGCATTGGGGGTTTCCGTTGGTGCGTTGGTTCCGGCGGTTGATGTTGCCGGCCAGAGTGCTTGAAATCGGATGCGGGCGCAAGCTATTCTTCTGCACTACCTCAGTTGCTTGCACCAGCTTACCTTGGCACAAATTTGTTGTGGAGTCGAGAATCTACGTCGCTCCAAGTATCAAGGTTTGCCTCTGTGCAAAGTGCTCGCTGATTGCTTGCTATCCGCATCGAATCCTATATACTTGTTCGCAGTAGCTTGCCTGTGGCAAAGGCTATCCTGGGTCGGTTTATTGGCCCCACATTGCAGCCAAACACAGAGGCTCAAGTCAGGCGGTTTCTGTTGGAGCAGACGGGAAGGAATTATGAAGATCAAAATTGTTCTCTTAGCGGCGTGTCTTGTGCCGACGGCTGACTGGGTGCAGGCACATTGGGTCCGGCTAACTGCAGGCGATATAGGCGATCCGATTGCAGGACCATGTGACCTCAAATGGGTCGGTGGTCATGTAGTCAAGCATAGTAGTCTTTCTGTTGAAGCAGAGCAGATAGAACCTTTGACTGATGAGTCGTCAAGAAACCGCCCCAGCGACGAAAAGTCGGCCGGGTTGCCGGAACACAGCAAGAAGCCTTGGCGTGGTGTTCACATTGGTATTGGCAGCCAAAAGGCGGTGGAGCAGTTGGCAGGCGTTGTTGGTGAGCTGGCTAAGCTCGGTGTAAATGTGATAGTGGCTGAGATCAATTATGGATACCAATATAGATCGCATCCGGAGCTGCGAGGGAACAATGCCAGCGATGCCGAACAGATAAAGAAGCTGCTGAGAGAGTGCCGGGGGCACGGTGTGCGGTTGGTTCCGCAATTCCAATGTCTTGGACATCAATCATGGAAAAAGAACACGGCCCCATTGCTGGCAAAGTATCCTCAGTTCGATGAGACACCGGGCAAGTATCCGAACAACGAAGGCATTTACTGTCGAAGCTGGTGTCCGCTGCATCCAGAAGTCAACAGTATTGTATTTGCGCTCATGGACGAATTGATTGAGGTGTTTGAGGCAGATGCTTTGCATGTTGGTATGGACGAAGTGTTCCTTATAGGCGAAGATGATTGCCCGCGATGTAGAGGCAAGGACAAGGCTGGGCTTTTTGCGAAGGCTGTTAATGACTACTATAATCATCTGGTCCGCAAACACAAAATTGAAATGCTAATGTGGGGCGACCGGCTGATCGATGCCTCAAAATATAAGTATGGCAAGTGGGAGGCCAGTGCCAACGACACGGCAAGAGCCATCGACATGATCAGCAAGGACATCATAGTCTGTGACTGGCACTATGAGGTACGGGAGGCGTATGAATCGGTGCCAATGTTTCTTGAGAAAGGTTTTCGCGTTTGGCCGGCCAGTTGGCGCAAACCTGAGGCCACCAAGGCTCTTGTAGATTATTCAAGAGGATATGACAACGACCGCATGCTGGGGCATCTAAATACGACGTGGGGTGCGGTCGCTATAAGGGAGCTACCATCGTTCGAGCCGTTGAGGTATGCGACGAGGAGTTTCAGCGGTGGCAGTGAAAGGTGATAATTACGATATTGAGAGTCGACGTGGTCACAGCTTACTGCAGCTTCGGTCACTGATAGCAAGTTTATTTGCAGCATGAAGAGGCGTCAGCCGCTATCCATAGGGCCGCTCTTATCATTGCACTTTCACTGTCAAGAGTCTACCGTGAAGCGTGACTCAGATAGAAGGGTATCAGACATGGAACGAAGGAGTTTCTTGAAAAGCACTCTGGCCGGCTCACCTGCTGTTATGATGACACAGTTTACACAGCCGGCTGTAGCCAAAGCCGAACGCGTCACAAAGAAGTCGCTAGAAACGACGAAAGACCAGACAAGGATTACTAACATCCTGTGGCTTTGCCCTTTATCACAACTACAATGAAAGAAGTGCGCTTGGGCGGGGTAGCTGGGGCACTTAAATACGATATTCCCAGTTGGGATGAGATGTGAAGGTAGCTGAACCGCGAAAAGTTGCCGGATAGGACGATGATGGTATCTGCCCAGTTGCGATGGGGTTGGCTGTTCGTTCTTCTGGGGCTGCTGCATAGCATGCACGGTCTGTGGCCGCTGGCTGTCGCTGGCCCCGCCAGCCCTGGATTAGACACGCGTGAAAAGAGCATCCATGCTCCTGGCTTGCAGCTCCGGCGTGGACACTCCGACTGGACATTTGCCGTACGAGCCGAGTTTGCCAGCCTCAAGGACCTCATTGCACAATCCAAGCGTCAACCCGAGGGCCGCCAGTACTGGCAGACCGCTGCGCTGGAGGTACTTCGGCGTGAATCGCTGATCTTCGCCTCTGATAGCGATCCGGCGGACGTCGTGCTGCGCCGGACAGAGGCGCTCTTGCGACACATAAGAACGATGCCCAGGGCACCCGATTTATCCAGCCAGGAAAACCGGCTTTATCAGCTGAGGACAGAGAACGCCACGATCGCCGCTGATGACGTTGACGCCCGCTACGAGCTCTTTGAAGCAGTACTCAGACTCAGACGGACGATTGCCTTCTCCAATCCGCTGTTAGACTTTGGTCGAATCGTGTTCATCAAGCGCCAATTTCTCCCGGAGAGCGTGACGTGGGGAAGTGACATGCGCGGAGATCACATGTGTGATCAGTACTTCGGGTTTCACGCGATTCCGGGAGGCGGGCTCTTTGTGTTGGAGGACCCGTTTGGAGAAGAGCCGACGGTTCGAAACATACTGGCGGATTCGGTCGTTCTGAGCGGGCGCTTGAAGGGGAGAAAGCTCGAGCCCGGAGGTTTTCTCTCCCCGGATGTTTCATTCGATGGCAAGACCATCCTTTTCGCCTACACCGAAGCCGAACATACGCGGTACGAATGGACCGAGAAGAGCACGTTCCACATATTCAGGGTCAACGTAGACGGTTCCGGATTGGTGCAGCTAACTGATGGGCCAGTGAACGATTTTGACCCATGCTGGCTGGCCAACGGACGGATTGTATTCATCTCAGAGCGTCGTGGCGGCTACGGTCGCTGCCACCCCCGCCCTGTGCCACTCTATACGCTGTACTCGATGAACGCCGATGGCACCGATATCATCCGCCTTAGCGATCACGAAGCCAATGAGTGGCAACCCAGTATCGACCACAGCGGAATGGTACTGTACACACGGTGGGACTACGTGGATCGGGGCAATATTCAGGCGCATCATCCATGGATTACCACGCCGGACGGCCACGATGCGCGGGCAATACAAGGAAATTTTGGTCAATCGAGGAGGGCTCGGCCAACGATGGAATTAGATCTGCGGGCCATTCCCGGTTCCCACAAATACATTGCCACCGCGGCGGCCCATCACAGCCAGGCCTACGGACCGCTGATCGTGATTGATCCGCGTGTGAAGGACGACGATGCGATGGCACCCATCCGACGTATGACGCCGGAGGTACCTTTCCCCGAAGCCGAAACCAGTTTCAATAATGGTCAGGTGTATGCCACACCCTGGCCGCTCAGCGAGTATTTCTACCTGTGTGTTTACGACGCCGATGGCAGCGCGCGGCGAGGAAAGGAAAACAACTACGGGATATACTTGGTGGACGCCTTCGGCAATAAGGAACTGATCTACCACGACCGGGCAATCTCGTGTCTGAGCCCTATCCCGCTGCGACCTCGAGAGAAGCCGCCGGTGCTCGCCGGTCCGACTATTACTCCGCAACAGCAAGCGTCCGGTACCACCCAAACAACCCCGGTAGGGGTTGTCAACGTCTATAACAGCCTTCATCCATTCCCTGAAGGCACAACCATCAAAGCCCTGCGGATCATCCAGGTGCTGCCAAAGACTACGCCGCTAATTGACGAACCCAGAATTGGATATGGCAGTGAAAAGGGAGCCCGGGCAGTACTCGGCACTGTGCCAGTTGAGCCCGATGGGAGTGCCTACTTCAACTTGCCCGTCAGAAAACCCGTGTATTTCCAGGCGTTGGACGAGAGAGGCTTGGCGGTTCAGTCTATGCGCTCCGACACTTACGCCCATCCTGGTCGGGCGCTCTTTTGCCGCGGCTGTCACGAGCCCCGTCACTCAGCACCTCCAGTTAGGGCGAGATTTCCGCTGGCGCTCCGCAGATCGCCCTCAAGAATCCAACCTGATGTTCAGGGTTCCAACCCGTTCAGTTTTCCCCGCCTGGTTCAGCCCGTGCTGCATCGCAATTGTGTGGCATGTCATGAGAAAGAGCCTGAGGCACCCGACCTGCGAGAAGGTAACTGGAAGAAGAACCGTGATTACAGATACTCCTCTTATGACAACCTCAAAGAGTATGCCTTTTTCTTTGGTGATAGTCGCACCAAATACGATCCGTGGACCGAGCCACGAACAATACCGGGGCGGTTTGGCGCTTTGGCCTCCAAGCTGTATCAAATCCTTAGTCACGGACATTACGGTGTGAGACTATCTAAAGAAGATCTTCATCGTATTACCCTGTGGCTGGACTGCAATTCCGATTTTTTTGGGTCCTACGAGAACACCGAAGCACAGGCAGGAGGAGAGATCATTCAGCCAACGTTGGAGTGATATTCTCCCAACCCGCGTATTGCTCCACATGGTCTTATTCCGCTTGCTCCTCCACCACTTCTCGTCTCCGGTTTGGTTTCTTTCCGGAATGGCTCAGGTCTCGGTCTTGTCAGCAGCCGACGCCTCAGGAAGCTGTAATTTTCTTATATTCTTTGCAAAAGCAATACTCGGGTACTATGGCCCTCAAATCCCGTCAGAGCCGTCGTGTCTTTGACGGTCCTCTCAACTTTATTAGTTCGATGCCCTTGTCCATTCCTAAATTGCGAGAATACTGTTTATCCATCGGGTTGTCCCAGTGCTCATAGACTCCCAAGCTTGCCAGACGAGCCACATTTCCTTTGTGGTCAGGGTCATAGAATGTCGCTGAAGGTGGGTTATTTGCCAGTGCCGCCTCGATAAGATAATCGTTTGTGCCGGACCTGTGGGGCGCATCATCCCATTCGGTCCGGAGAAAATCGAAGCCAACCGAATCGATCGCAACCGGATCCTGAGAGACAAATAGACTTGAACTCCAGTCTCCGTTAAAAGGATGGGTGTTCCATTTCCTTGGGCCCCTTTCTTTCGCATGTTTGCCGGCATAAAGGCCGTCAATCAAATACAGCAGAGTCTTACCGCCTATGTGCTTGTGGCCCATCAAGTCAACCAGAGGCCTATAATGCCCCATGCCCGGTGTGGTAAACGGCAGGTCCTTATGCAGATCGTAATGCCCCTCGGAGCGGGCAGGTTTCCTAACCAGCGAACCATAGTGGTTTTTCGCACAGAGCGTTATGCCGGCTTGGTCGTTGTGGCTCTTGAGGTTCGCCAAGTTGATCAGGTAATCCGCCTGGACATAAGACGCCGGTGCATAATCTGTTTTCATTCCCGCCGCATCCGGTGTGCTCCAGTACAGGGCAACGGATGACGACTTTGCAGCAGTTCGGCCGAATTTCCCCAAGTATTCCAAGTAGCGGACATTTGGAAACTTCTCATGGCACATATTGTAGTACTCGTTGGGGAAATAGCATAGAGTGTCGCCGACTGTGATGTCGGCCTCGTTCACACCGGCTTCCTCGACGAGCTGCCGCAACAGGGCGATGATCATTTGCGGAGAGGTGTTCATATAATCTGAGTTCCTCAGGCTGTAATCGTCGGTCTTTGTTACCGGGCGTCTATTCCAAATCCTAATGCATCCTACAAAATTTACTTTGATGACAATCTTCTGGCCCGACTTGTATCCGACATCGCCCTTTCCATGCGTTCTATTAAAGTGCTTGAAAAGCTTATCCCAAGCAGCGGGACTTGTTAGCTCACCACTAAGTGCCTTTATTGCCTGGCTCATCATTTGGTCCACAACTGCCTGATTCGTATGATTGCTTTGCCACCAATGTCCCTTTCCAGATCCATCCCAGTCAGTTGCATCAGGGTCGTGTACCCACACAACACGTCCCGGATGAATCCCTTTGGCAATTCCTATTGGAGCATTTGCCGCCAGCTCATCGGCCAAAACCGGCTTCTCTGCCGTGATGCTTTGAGCCAGCCACAAAGACCCAACGGCGACAGCAACAAGTATCACACACAGCACGTAACGTGACTGTGCAAAGCTGCGTCTTGCCTTGCGAATAGCCGTGATTGAGCCGATCGCTCCTGTAAGCCAAATCACAAAACCTGATGCCAACGGGAAAGCCACCCGCTGGCACGGATACATTGCCCGTGAAGGCTTTGGAATCACACGAAGCAAGAACCACACCAGCGCCAACAAGCCCGGAACAGGAAGCATCCAGGTAAACCAATGGTGTTTCCTCTCCTGCTTGTGGCACCTACCTGCCTTCGGGCAGACTGACCTGGTGCGTTCTCTTCTAAGTAACAGCATTTGCGCTCCCAATAACTTCTATTTGTACACGATAGTACTCCTGTAAACCCGTGACATGATAGCATGTTCTCGGCCGGCTGACAATGTCCGATCCTAACGCCGGTGAGCGCCGCACAGCTTCTTGCCATATTCCATGCTTTGAGCTCAACTCTTTGTCCCCAACAGTAGCTTCGGCGACAGGCACCTTGTATTCGAACTTGAGGCGTAACAGGGCGTTGTAACGCCGATAAAGTCAAACGATCCGCTGGGAAGATGGAACAATGGTCGGCACCACAAGATATAGGGCAAATTTGTCTCTGTGCGACGTTCGTAAGAGCCTTCTGAGAAAGAAATTGCGATTTATTGGGGAATCATGCCAAGAAGCCACGCACGAGCTCTGCCGGCAATTCTTGTTGAAATCAAGGCCACTAATATGGTATAAATGATACATTACGGTGCGTTGCTTTCGCGCCGCGCTGAGTGAGGTTCGAATTGAGGTAAATCACCTAATAGATTAAGCGCGGCGGTTGGTGAGCGTGCAAGAACCGCATGGAAATCGCGACGAACTTGCGGTTGGATCACGAGGAATTTCGATGCTCGACAAAGACAACCGTATTGCACCTTTTGAATTCATAACTTGTGCTGCAGCGGCAACGGCAGCAGAAAGACCGTGCCTGAGGGGCACGCATTCCGGGCCAAGTGCCAATGACGTACCTGGACTTGGAGACCCGCTATGCGATAATAATCTTTGTGGTTTTACGCTGATTGAATTGCTTGTAGTCGTTGCGATTATCGCGCTTCTGATGGCAATTATTATGCCTTCACTCAGGGCCGCAAGGCAACTGGCTCAGGGTACGGTTTGTACGTCAAACGTCCGGCAGCTATCGATGGCCTGGACTGTGTATGCAGATGGCAACGACTCCAAAATGGTTGGAGCGCAGGTTAGTCTTAATACGTGGGTCTCCTACGAATGGGTGCATCGGCGGGCGGAGAGCGGAGACCCTGGGTTCATTGCGGGCATGTCGGGACATGACAGTGAGCTGGCGGGTATAAGGAGTGGGGCGCTGTATCCCTATCTTAAAACAACAAAGGTATTTCACTGCGTCGCTGATGCAAGCTGGAAAAAGAACAAGCACAAGGCATCATTAACCGCCGTGGAAAGTCCCTATCGAAGCTACGCGGTTCAAGATGGGTTGAACGGATGGGGATACTTCGAGCAAGAGCCAGTTCACAAGATTACGGAGCTCAGGGAACCTGCCAAGAAATACGTCTTTCTGGAGGAAGACGAGGGCCAAGGTTCTCATAACTGGGGCTCCTGGATTCTGGACAAGGACGGGAATTCGTTCTGGGACCCCATTTCAATCTGGCACAAAAAGAGCAGCACGCTTGGCTTTGCTGACGGGCACGCGGAATTACACCTGTGGAAGGAGAAGAGTACATGGCAGGTATCATCAGGCGAGCTTCCGCCCGGGACGGCGGTTGGCGGCAGCGAAGACTTGAAATACGTTCAGGACGGGTATGTGGTTCGTTAAATGGGTTTTGACACTCGGAGGAAATTAGCCGATAAATATGGAGGCAGGTCGGATTGAGGCATGTAAATCTGTTTGGAGCCACCTGAGACAGGCGTGATCGACCGTAAATTCCGCACGTCTGGCGAAGGCGATGGGCGTTTTTGTGCATGGCTGAAGCGTAGTTATTTTAACTTTTTTCGAAGGAGGAACATTATGTGGAAGAAACTGATTTATTTAATTTCATGTGTCTTGGTGTTGGGCCTGGCCGGCAACGTCTCGGGGTGGACGAACCAGGACATCGGCAGTGACCCTGCCATCGGCAGTGCCAGCTACGACGGCGCGACGGGTACATGGACCGTTCAGGCCGACGGGTGGGACATTTTCGGCAATTCGGACTCGTTCCACTACGTCTACAAATATCTGAAGGGTGACGGCCATATAACGGCGCGTGTGGTCAGCATCGGCGGTCCGTCCGCGAACGAGTGGCGAAAGGTCGGCGTGATGATGCGTGAGGAGCTCACCGGCGAATCCAAAAATGCGCTGATGCTAATGACCCCGACGGCCGGACACTCCTGGACGTGGCAGTGGCGCAACACTACCGGCGGGGCCACGAGCTACGCCACTGCCGGGGAAATGGGCCTGCCGTACTGGGTCCGCATAGAGCGCAGCGGCGACACACTCACAGGTTACACCTCCCCGGACGGCAGTTCGTGGACCCAACAAGGCAGCCCCGTCGTGATCGACATGAGGGGCAAGGGCGGCGCTTATGCAGGCTGTTACATCGGCCTGGCCGTAACGTCACACGAGAGCGGCATACTGTGCGAGGCCAAGTTTGATAGTGTGAGCCTCGTTGGCGAGATCTCCGACGAGCCTCCGCCGCAACTGCAGGCCTGGGGCCCGGTCCCTGCTGATGGCGCCACAGGGGTAATCATGCCGATGCTGGACTGGACTCCGGGGGACACCGCCAAGTTCCACAATGTGTACCTGGGCACCAATCCAACGCTGGGCCCTGATGAACTCATAGGTCCCATGTGGATGCTCGACATGTATTGGTTCGGGGCGCCCGGCCCCGGCCTCGACCCAGGGGCCACTTACTACTGGCGGATTGATGAGCTCGAAGCTGACGCTACTACGATCTACACAGGCGATGTCTGGAGCTTTACGGCTGCGCCGCCCACTTCATGGGAGCCCAGCCCTGCAGACGGTAGCAAGTTCATCGACCCGAATGTGGATCTTAGCTGGAGGCCAGGTTTCACTGCGATTACGCACGATGTGCACTTCGGCACTGTCGATCCACCACCACTGGTAAAAGCAAAGCACCCAGATACAACCTATGACCCCGGGCCCCTTGCAAAGGACACGAGCTATTATTGGCGGATCGACGGGGTCGAGAGCGGCGGCACGAGACAGACGGGCGATGTCTGGAGCTTCACAACGATGCCTGATATAGCTATTACCGACCCCACTCTCATGGGCTGGTGGAAGCTCGATGAGGGTGAAGGGAGCAGGGTCCTTGATTGGTCCGGGCATAGCCATCATGGTACGCTCATGAACGGTCCGACATGGGCGGCCGGATATGACGGTGGCGCTCTGGAATTCGACGGCATGGATGACTATGTGGATATTTCGTACGCGACCGACCCTACGGCGTACACGATCACAGCATGGGTCAAGCCTGCACGGACAGGCCCGGCCAGTATTGTAGTGCGTACGAGCCCTTCAGGGCCAACCACGCACTGGTCACATCAGCTAAGGATCACGGGCGCCGGCATGTTCGAGCATTACAGTTGGGACGGCACGGCCCTTAGCGTGATAGGAATAACGCATATTGAGGCTGATACTTGGTATTTCGTGGCGGGGCCTGCAACTAATGCCGGGTTCATGCGCCTATACGTGAATGGTCGACAGGAAGGCGGCGCGACAAGCGTTGGGACGCTATGGCCGGACGGCGACCGTTTTCTCATCGGTTCGGACTCAGGTCATGGGATGAACTGGTACGCAGGGCTCATAGACGACGTGCGCGTCTATGACTATGCACTGTCGTACTCGGAGATTCAACAGGTTATGCGGGTTGACCCGCTGCTCGCCTGGAGCCCAAAACCACCTAATGGGTCAAAACCGGATATAGAACACGTGGCCCCGCTTAGCTGGTCGCCGGGAGACAAAGCAGCCAAACACTACGTGTACTTTGGGATCGACAAAGACGCTGTGGAGGACGCTGATACATCCGACACAACAGGGATATATCGAGGCCTACGGGATCCCAACACGTATACACCTTCTGAAGCTCCTGAGTTTGGTCAGATATACCACTGGCGGATCGATGAGTACAATACGGATGCGACAACCAGCAAAGGCAGAGTCTGGAGCTTCACGGTGGCTGATTATCTTGCCGTAGAAGACTTTGAGTCCTACGATGACTTTGACAACAGGATATACCTGACATGGATAGATGGTTACGGCTCACCTTCCCAGGGTATTCCTGGTAATAGCACCGGCTCGACAGTAGGTCACTTGGCACCTCCTTATGCTGAGCAGACTATCGTGCACGAAGGCAGACAGTCAATGCCCATGGATTACAACAACGTTAATTTGCCGTTCTACTCAGAGGCTGAACGGACGTTTGCCAGCCCGGAGGATTGGACCAGAAAAGGGGTAAAGGCATTGGTGCTGTGGTTCAGGGGCCATCCGGGTTCTGTGGGAAGCTTCAGCTATGATCCGGTAACAGCCGTCTACACGATGACTGGCGACGGCGTGGATATCTGGGATGTTCCAGATTTTCCGGGCGCCGGGCCGGGCAACTACCACGACGAGTTCCGCTATGCGTATAAGCGGCTGTCAGGTGTTGCCACCATCGAAGCTCAGGTGCTCAGCGTTGATGAGACGGACGTGTGGGCCAAAGCAGGCGTGATGATACGTGAGACGCTTGACGCCAATTCGCCACACGCAATGGTGGCCGTAACGCCCGGCAATGGCGTTGCATTCCAGTATCGCGGCATGCCCGGCGACGTCAGCGCAAACGTCAACCAGGGTGGCATCACAGCACCGCACTGGTTGAAATTGTCCCGCAGCGGCAATACGTTCACGGCCCAGCATTCAACGGACGGGAGCGACTGGGAGACACTGGGCTTGCCTCAGACGGTCGTAATGGCTCCCAATGTTTATGTAGGCCTGGCATTGACAAGCCATAACAATGACCCGAAGATTGCGTGCAAGGCTGAATTTTCGGATGTGACTATTACCGGTGCGGTCACGGGGCAATGGGAATCGCGGGACATCGGCATAACCAGTAACGCAGTTGAACAGTTGTACGTGACTGTGGAGGATAGTACGGGCAAACGCAGGGCGGTGGAGCATTTGGATCCCAATGCGGTGCTCGCAGACACCTGGCAGGAGTGGAATATTGACCTCAAAGAGTTTGGCAACGCCGGTGTGGATCTGACGAGTGTTAAGAAGGTGTATATTGGTGTCGGCAACAGGGAGGCTCCAAAGACTGGAGGTACGGGCAGCTTGTACATCGACGATATCCGGCTGTATCGGGCCAGATGCGTTCCTTCGCTCCTGAAGCCGGATGCTGATTTGAGTGATAACTGCATGGTTGACTATTCGGATCTTGAGATAATGGCCGGCGAGTGGCTCGTTGACGCCAACGATTTGCAGGCTGATCTGGACCTGGACAACGATGTGGATTTCAGGGACTACGCGGGCCTGGCAGAAACGTGGCTCGATCAGCTACTATGGCCGCTGCCGTAGTGCTTCGGTGTAGGCCCCGCCTTTCTTTGGGCCACCTTGGTACACACAGATGGAAAGGAGGCAAGTAGAATTTACGAACCGGGCTCACTGTGTTTTTTAAGGGCGATGGTGTGAATTTGCCTTTTGTCCTTGCGGTATTTTCGTTCGTAGTTTGTGCCGGTCAACTCGCCAGACTCGGCGCCAGCGGCAGGGAGGAATTGAGTTTCTTGAAGTCTATCACCTTCGGCATCGAGCAATTCCCGTATCTGCAGAAAATAATCGGCATGGTCGGTGGCAACTCTCAGTGTACCTTCGGCCTTTAAGCAGCGAATTAGATGCTCCAGATTGGTGAGGCAGAAAAAGCGTCTCTTTTGATGTCGTCTTTTCGGCCATGGGTCAGGGAAATAGACGTGGAAGCAGTCTATAGAACTATCCGGTATAGAATCGGCTAAAAAAGCGGCGGCATCGGTGCGAATTACCCGCACGTTTGTCAGGCCCCATCGGCCAATCCGGTCAACAGCGTGGCGGTAGTACTTGTTGGCCCGCTCGATGCCAAGGAAATTGATTTGCGGATGGGCTTTGGCCTGGTTGAGCAGGAAGGTGGCTTTTCCGGCCCCAATTTCGACATGGACAGGCGCCGGACGTCCGAAAACGCGGACAAAATCGATTTTCCCATCCAAATCTTCTACTTTTAGCGCGACTAAAGGATACTGTTTTAAGATTCGGGCCATTGTTAGAATTTAGTCCAAAAAAGGCAGTTGAGGAAGAATAGCTAAGTATGGCAATGCAGCTCTGCAAAGGATAGGATATTTGAGTAAATTTTTCACGTCAGTTTTTGGTTTTATTGCTACTAAAGTAGATGGCAAAAGCACACGATTAACAGGCTATGAACTCAGTGTCGAACATAGCGTATAAATTATAGGACTGATGTTTGGGGGTTACAAAAGGAATCTGAAAAATGATTCTGCAATTGGCCAGAGCACGTCGGAGGCAGGTCGTGATAGACGTTAACACGCAGAAGGACTTTCTGCTGGCTGACGGCAAGGTATGCATAAGGAACCACAGGCGGGTTCTGGCCCACATCCGCAGGGTGATGGCCTGGGCGAGATATAACGAAATCCCTATCATTTCGACGTGCGAAGTCTACCCCAACAGCAATAATGACAATGGAGCGGAAATTAAGTACTGCATTGACGGGACAGAGGGACAAAGAAAGGTAGGGTACACACTTCTGAAGAACAGGGTGAGTTTTGCAGCAGACGGCAACACTGATTTGCCGAGAGACATGCTGCGGCGGTATCAGCAGGTGATTCTTCACAAGCGTTGCATTGATCCGTTCGATGAGCCTCGGATTGACAGGCTGCTGAGTGAATTGCGCGCCGGCGAGTTTATTCTGATCGGCGCCAGTTCGGAAGGTGCTGTTATGGCGACTGCACTTGGCCTGCTGCAGCGAGGCAAAAAAGTGAGCGTTGTTGTCGACGCGGTGGGGTCGCGTAACGGCAAAGAAGGAAAGCTGGCGCTTAGGAAGATGGAAGCCAAAGGAGCAAAACTGATTGAGACCAAGAAACTTGCCGGGACATCGCATCTGAGATGTGTCGGAGTTTGCGACTGCGAGAGCTGCAAGGGACTGACCCGAAAAGCGCCTATCTGAACAACAGATCGAGACTAATATTTCAGCCTTTCATTCTGCGGAGTTTGTGACACTGACATTCTTTCACCAGGAGTTCTGCTATTTTTTCCACTCGACGAAATATAAGTAACCTTGATGCAGACTCTCATTGAGCTTGCCAGCTATTTTCGAGATTCAGGCGTCCGATAGCGGGCCACTTTCTCCTTCCACAACAGCAAGGCGCAGCCATTTCACGCCGTCATTCCGAGACGCAGTCTTTAATCGTTGACATAACCGGTGCAACGCAATATATTGCATGGCCTCGTTCTTCTGAAAGCGGTCTGTCAGAGCGCTTCTGAAATCTTTACGAAAGGAAGAGATTGTGAAAAGCCGCACGTTATTTCATCATATCTTCTTGCTTGCCGTTTGGGGCATAACCTTCGATAACGTCGCAGCGCGCAGCGAGAATGCTGCGGGCAGGATGCTGCCTGCCGATACCAGCAGGAAAGAGGTTCCGATTCAGGTCAACGGTGTATTTCCGAAAATGACGGTGATGACCGACGGTGTCGGTAGCGACAGCGAGGCTGGTATCGGCGCGCTGATTCCTTGGGCGAACAAGTTGTGGGCAATCGGGTACGTTTCACATATCAAGGGCAAAGGGCTGGGGCTTTATGAGATCAGCGAGGACATGACGATGCGACGGCACCCGGCCTCGGTGACGGGGACATTCGCTAACCGGATGGTGCACTGGCCATCTGGGCAGGCATTCATAGGTCCTCATGCAATCGATGCTGACGGGAATGTACGAACAATTGAAGCGCTGAAGGGCTATCGACTGACCGCGACCATACGTCATTTGGCTGATCCGAAGAACAAGGTATATTTGGTCGGTATGGAAGGGCGCCTTTGGGAGGCGGATGTACATACGCTTGAAGCGAAGCTGCTGTGCAACCTAGTCAAGGAACTCGAAATCAAGAATGCAAAGGCCCATTTCAAAGGAGCTTACACGGGGCAGGGTCGAGTTGTCGTAGCCAACAATAGTTACGATGAGAAGGAGTTTCTTGGCCAACGAGATGCGGGGCGGTTAGCTGAATGGGACGGCAAGAACTGGACGATTATCGAGCGTAATCCCTTCGTGGAAGTCCACGGCAATGCCTCGGGCAGTAGCTACGGCGGCAACACGATCTTCGCCACAGGCTGGACAAAATCATGCGTTGTGCTTCGCGTGTTAGCGCGGGGCAAGTGGCTGCGTTATTTGCTTCCGAAGGCCAGCCATAGCTGGGATCACGCCTGGAATACGGAATGGATGCGGATTCGGCACGCACAGACCGAGCGTTTTGTTATGGATATTCACGGGATGTTCTATGATTTGCCGCCTTTTGCGTATGGAGGCAAGGTGTGGGGCATTCGTCCGATTTGCAGCCATCTTCGTGTTGTACCCGACTTCTGCTATTGGCGGGGGCTTTTCGTGATGGCGGGCGACCAGATAGACCACGACCAGGGGCAACCCCAGTCGGGTCTATGGTTCGGCAATATTGACGATCTGTGGGCGATGGGCAAGCCTGCCGGCTGGGGCGGGCCCTGGTGGCAGACGCCGGTAGAGGCGGGTGAGGTGTCTGATCCGTTTCTTATGACCGGGTTTGATAAAAAGGTCTTGCACGTTGCTCACGAGTCAGACGAACTCGTAACCTTTACGATTGAGGTTGACTTCCTCGGCAACGGGATGTGGAAGGAATATAAGAAGCTGGTAGTACATCCCAACACGGGATACGCACACTATGAGTTTCCGGACGGCTTCTCGGCACACTGGGTGCGGGTGAGCGTGGATATGAGCTGCAGCGCGACAGCGTACTTCATGTACAACTGATTCGAGCAATTTTCCGCCCATACAAAATCTATGTATTGACCTCAAAGAAGACTTGACTAAAAGCCTGGCGATATGTTATTACAAATATCGCTGATGTGGAAAGCATCCATTTTTTGTAGAGTAATGTTGTTTGAAAGAGAACACGTTATATCATCTGTGTCTATAAAACAGAAACAGAAAAGAACAATATAAAGGAGTATGAACGATGGAGCAAGCAATGCGAAGATTTCGTACTGGTTTGAGCTGTTTGGGGCTGGTGCTTTTTGCTGTGGCGGTGGTGATGCCCGAGACGGCAGAGGGCCAGGACCTGGCGGAGTTTGAGAAACGGATGACGGAATTCACGCTGGACAATGGTCTGAAGTTCCTGGTCCTGGAGCGGCACGAAGCGCCGGTTGTTTCGTTCCACACGTATGCGGACGTAGGTTCGGTCGATGAAGTTAAGGGCATTACCGGCCTGGCGCATCTATTCGAGCACATGGCGTTCAAGGGGACCAAAGCCATCGGCACCAAGGATTATAAGGCAGAAGCTAAGGCGATGGCCAAGATGGACGAGACTTTTGAAGCCGTAAAGGCGGAGCGAAGAAAGGGCGAGCAGGCCGACAAAGAGCGGCTGGAGCGGTTGGAGAAGCAGTTAGAGGAAGCGCGAAAGGAGGCCCAAGAATACCTGGTCCATGACGAATTTGAGGAAGTTTACAGTCGAGCGGGCGCCACAGGGTTTAATGCTTACACGAGCTGGGATGCCACTCAGTATATCGTCAGCCTTGCCTCCAACAAGGCAGAACTCTGGATGTCGATGGAGTCGGACCGGTTCCTCAATCCGGTGGTGCGGGAGTTCTATAAGGAAAAGGATGTGGTGATGGAAGAGCGGCGTATGGCTGAAAACATGCCCCAATACCGCTTGGTGGAGGAATTCCTGGCGATAGCATACATAGCGCATCCCTACGGTGAGCCGGTAATCGGGCACATGAGCGATCTGCAAACGCTGACCCGCGCGGAAGCTGAGGCCTTTTTCAGAAAACACTACTCTCCGAGCAGTCTAACCATCGCGATTGTAGGTGACGTGGACCCGGAGGAGATAAAGGAGCTGGCAGAAGTATACTTTGGTCGCATTCCAAGCGGCCCGAAGCCTGATCCGGTCGAGACGGAGGAGCCGCCGCAGCGCGGTCAGCGCCGCGTCATTGTTGAGGACCCGTCGCAACCATTGGTCGTGATCGGCTATCACAAGCCAGACATCAACCACAAAGATAACGCCGTGTTCGACGCTATTACGGATATCGTTGGCATCGGGCGCACTTCGCGCTTGTATAAGAGCCTTGTAAAGGAGAAGAAAATAGCGATTGAGGCTTCGGGGTTTCAGGGAATTCCGGGCAATAAGTATCCGGGCCTGTTTTTGTTCTATGCAGTGCCGGCAAAGGGACATACAAACGAAGAGTGCGAAGAAGCGCTCAATGCTGTAATTGAGGGCCTGAAGGCGGAGCTGGTGTCGCTTGAAGAGCTGGAGAAGGCAAAGACGCGCAGCCGAGCCAGCCTGATCCGGCAGTTGGATTCCAACAGCGGCTTAGCGGAACAGCTGAGTTTTTATGAGGTAGTCACGGGTGACTGGCGTAATCTGTTTAAGCAGCTCGATAAGATCGAAGAGGTCACGGCTGAGGATGTTCAGCGGGTCGCCAAAGAGTATTTCACGACAAAGAATCGCACGGTGGGCGTCATCGTGACAACAACCGAAGAATAATTTTGATAGGAGCGATCAAATGAAAGATAAGAGATTGTCTGTGATCAGGGTTTCGACGTTTGTTGCTGTCGCGTTATGCCTGCTGGGGCTGGGTTGTGCGAAGTATGCCCAACATTATAAGGACCTGGAGTATCCTAAGCTGGGCGAGATAGAGATTCCTGAAGTTGAACGAGTCACGTTGGCGAACGGCATGCAGCTTTTCTTGCTGGAGGATCACGAGCTGCCGCTGATCAACGTCTCGATGCGGATCCGGACAGGTTCGGTTCATGAGCCGGCCGACAAGATCGGCCTGGCTTCTATCACCGGCAGTGTGATGCGTACCGGCGGCACAACCAGCAAAACGGGTGACGAGATCGACGAGGAACTGGAGCGTATCGCAGCATCGGTGGAGACCAGCATCGGGCTCAACTCAGGCTATGCCTCTATGTCTGTGCTGAAGAAGGACGTTGACACGGGGCTGGCGATTCTGGCAGATGTGCTGATGAATCCGGAATTCCGACAGGACAAGATTAATCTGGCCAAGATTCAGCATCGCAGCGCTATTGCCCGGCGGAACGACCAGGTGTGGTCAATAGCCGGGCGTGAGTTCGACAAGCTCATCTATGGCCCGGAGAGTGTCTACGCGCGGCATACTGAATATGCCACCATCAACAATATGAGCAGGGACGATCTGGTCGCATTCCACAAGAAGTTCTATTACCCCAACAATGTTATGCTCGGGGTCTGCGGTGATTTCGAAACAAAGGAGATGGTCAAGAAGATTGAAGAGGCTTTCAAAGGGTGGGAAAAGGTTTTTGTGGAAGTGCTGGGGGTACCGAAGGTTCAGTATGAATTTCGTCCGACGGTGAATGTGGTCCGCAAAGATGACCTCAACCAGGCCAACATTCGGCTGGGACACATCGGCGGCCTGATGAACGACCCCGACTATTTTGCGTTAATTGTGATGAACCGGATTCTGGGCAGCGGCTTTACCAGCCGACTGTTTAGAAATGTGCGGTCTCGCGAAGGGTTAGCCTATTCGGTTTTCGGTAACTACTCTGCGAACTATGACCATCCGGGTGTCTTCTATGTCGGCTGTCAGACCAAGTCTGAGTCCACCGTATACGCAATTCGTGCTATGGTGCACGAGGTAAAAGAAATGACCGAGAGCGAAGTTACCGACGAGGAGCTGGCGATAGCCAAAGAGAGCTATCTCAATTCGTTTGTGTTCAATTTCGACTCGAAAGGTGAAATCGTCAGCCGTATTATGACTTACGCATACTTTGGCTATCCGCTGGATTTCCTGCAAACGATCAGGCAGAACGTCGAGAAAGTGACCAAGGCGGATGTGCTGCGAGCTGCGCAGAGTCATCTTCAGCCCGATAAGCTGCAAATCTTAGCGGTTGGCCGGCCGCAAGATTTTGATGAGCCGCTGTCGGTCTTGGGGACGATGCGTGAAATTGACATCACTATTCCGACACCCAAAGAAGAGTTGCCGGAGGCAACGGCCGAAACGATTGCCAAAGGGCGGGAGCTGTTTGACAAGGCAGCGACGGCTTGCGGAGGCTCTCAAGCATACGCGGCGATTAAGAACTATGTGGTAAATGCTGACTTCGGCGTGACAACGCCCCAGGGTGAGATGAAAGTTGCTACTACAACTACGTTCGTGCTGCCGGACAGACTGCAACAAGTAATAGTCCTGCCCATGGGCGAGGTGAAACAAGTGCTGGCGAAAGATGCCGCCTGGGTAATCACGGCCCAGGGCACCGTTGACATGCCCGAATCGCAGAGTAGAGAGCTGGAGCAGAGGTTGTTCCGCGATTGGGTGAGTCTGTTTGGCAAGGCGGGTGCCGAAGGTTTGCGTGTTCAATATCTTGGTTCAGCAAAGGTCGGTGAAACGCAAGCCGAAATCATCTCGGTGGCCGAGGGCGAAGACAAAGCAGTCAAGCTATTTCTGGATGCCAACACCTTTGTGCCGGTCAAACAAGCCTACAAAGGAATGACCATGACGGGGCCAGCCGATTTGGAGGAGATTTATTCCGAAGTGCGTAGTGTCTCCGGCATTAAGCTACCCTTTGCGGCTGTGATAAATGCCAACGGTGAGAAGTACATCGAATGGAAGGTTACACAGGCCAAAGTCAACACCAAAGTTGATCCAAGCATTTTTAAGAAGCCGTGAAATCCTTCTAATGCGAAGAGGTGCGCGGCTGCGCGGATGAGACTATCGTCAGGTGTTATTATGCGCGAGCCAGCGTAAGGCCAGCAGCACAAAATCTTTGAGACCACCGACGCATTCGCCGCTTATGTTGCCTCCAATCCGCCCATGGCGGATTTCGCAGAGCTGTCCGGCGAAGTATGATTAACCCCCCTCAGCGTACAAGGACAGCTCAAACTCTGCCAGTCTGAAAGCAAAGGCGTGCCCAAAGGCAAGCATTCAGAACCGATGCCGAAACAGTCCTGTGGCCTGTTGCTCATTATGGCTGCTCTCCAACTCATGGATTGTGGTCCCGCAATGCGAAAACACGAGCGACTGTGTGATGTCTGACCTGAAACAGGCCGTAATCTTGAGATATTTTGGGTCGCGCAGTCAGAACATGAGCCAGCAGACTCTCAGGACGCCTGCGTGTTTTGGCGCGCATTTTTCTGGTTTCGCCGTGAGCACGGAGGCGTTTTGGCCAGCTATAGGTCAAATGTGCGCGAAAAGAAGCGAATACGGTGGAATTTTTCGCCTCAGTCTGTTAAAATAGTGTATCAGAAGATTCTGGGTATGTTGTTAGTCAATCTGGATGGCAAGCCTGACCATCACCCTTGGAGAAAGGAGTAGGCAACTATGAAAGGCCAAAAACGGCATCTATGTAGTCTGTTGGCGATGACTGGCGTATTCTGCTTGTGGGCCGCGCAACCCGGTATGGGACTGGTGGTGAGCGAGGTGATGTACCACCCCGTAGAGGTGGGAGGAACGCCCGCAGGGGACGAAAACCTTGAGTTCATTGAGCTTTATAACAACAGGGTCGTGTTCGAGGACCTCAGCGGGTACGCATTTACGAACGGCATCAGCTACACATTCCCGCCCGGCACGATCCTGGGGGGCAAGCAGTACTTAGTCGTGGCGCGAGATCCGGCTGCGGTGGAGGCAGCATACGGGATCAGCGGTGTCTATGGTCCTTTCTCCGGCCGGCTCGATAATGACGGCGAACGGGTCGAGCTATCCAACAGCAACGGGGAGATTCTGATCTCGTTCCGATACAACGATGGAAGGCCGTGGCCGGCCTCACCCGACGGGACGGGGCATTCGCTGATTCTTGCAAAGCTGGGTGGGGACCCGGAGGAGTGGTCCAGCTGGTCGCCCAGCACATATATCGATGGTACGCCTGGCGGACCGGACGAGGCCCAGGTCGAGCCCGAGGACCCAACGCTGGTGACCCTCGTGGATGTGGGCCACCCCGGGCGGTATTTCAAGGGGACCAAGGAACCATCACCGGGCCCTGGCGGGGTAGCGACGACGGCCTGGACGGAATTAGGATTCAGCGACAATCCCAGCACGACAGCTTGGCGCGACGGTCCGAGCGGGTACGGATACAGCAGCGAGGCTGATGAGCGTCAGTGGATTCGGACGCAGCTTGACGACATGAACGGGGGCTACATCTCGGTGTATGCGCGCCTCCGTTTTACGCTAACGGCAGAGCAAATCAGCTCCTTCTCTCAGCTGCGGGCTGAGGTTCATTATGACGACGGCTTCGTGTTATATCTCAACGGAACAAGGGTAGCCCCTCCGACGAACCTTGCCGGCAATCCGCCAGCCTACAGTCAGGGTGCAAGTGCGGCCAGTGACTACGCCGGCCAAGAAATGGACCTGACCTCCTTCATGGGCCAGCTCGTCGTGGGGACCAACGTCCTGGGGATCCAGGCCCACAATTCTGCGATCAGCGGCAGTTCGGACTGTGTCGCGTGTCCTATTCTGCGGGCGATTGTCGAGGAGCCCGGAAGTAGCGATGACCCCCGTGCCCGCCTGGTGATCAATGAGCTGCTGGCCAATAGCGATGCGCCCCCAGGCAGGGACTGGCTGGAGTTGTACAACCCGGGCCCGATCGCGATCGACCTGGACAACGTCTATCTTAGCGACGGCCGGTTCGAGTTGCTTCAGTACAAGATACCGGACGGGATCGTACTTCAGCCCGGCGAGTTCTGGGCTGTCAGACAAGGCACGCCGCCGGACGAGTTCGGCTTCGGGCTGAGCTTCGCCGGCGAGACGATCTTTCTTACAGCGGCCACCGATGACCCGGTGCCCAAACCGGTCCGCGTTCTGGACGCCGTGCGTTTTGGGCCGGTAGAGGCAGACGTGGCGCTCGGCCGGTTCCCTGATGGCGCCGAATTCTTCGGTGCTCTGAGTTCGGCTACTTTTGAAAACCCAAACGCCCAGCCGTTGATTCGCGATATCGTGATAAATGAAATCATGTACCACCATGGCACGCGCGACGAGCGCTACGAGTATATCGAGCTGTACAACCGTGGTAGCAGCACGGTCTCGCTGGAAGGGTGGTCCTTCACCGACGGTATCAGCTACGACTTCAACGAGGTAAGCCAGGTAACCGAGATACCGGCGGGCTCGTATTTAGTGGTGGCAAGAGACCCCGACCTGCTCGAGAGCGTGTACGACAATCTGGTCATCGGGGTGAACTTAGTCGGGCCGTACTCGGGCGGTCTGGATGACCACAGCGAGCGTATCCGCTTGTCGTATCCGTACGAGGACCCGGAAACGCACCAGGTAAACATGATCACAGTGGACGAGGTGACCTATTACGACGGTGGCCGATGGCCGACGTGGGCTGACGGACAGGGAGCCAGTCTGGAGCTGCGAGACCCGCGCAGCAATAACGACACGCCGGCCGCCTGGGCCGACAGCGACGAGAGCAGCAAGACTACGTGGAAGCAATTCTCCTTTACCATCAACAGCAGTGATTCCCGGTATACCCACGATTGGGTTAATGTCTTTGGGGTAATACTGCTGAATCGAGGCGAGGTGCTCCTGGACGACCTTGAACTGATCATCGGCGGCTCGGACCGCCTCAGCAATAACGGCTTTGAGAGCGGCGAGTCGAACTGGCGAATGCTCGGCAATCACATTCGGTCGTTCGTGACCACGGCGGATCGTCACTCTGGGTCCCGTTCACTGCACCTGATCGCGACCGGGCACGGCGATCCCGGCGCTAATCGCATTAACCAGTCGATCAGCGGTGTAACCGCGAGCACGGTAACGTTCCGCGGCTGGGCCCGGTGGCTGCGGGGAAGCCCATTTCTGCTCCTGCGAACGACACGTGAGCGATCACCCGTCCAGCCGCCGCGACCGGCGCATGCGTTTGACCTCGAGATGCCACTGAACCTCGGCACGCCCGGGGCGCAGAACACGGCTTTTGTGCCGAACCGCGGGCCTGACATCCTGGATGTGCAACATGCACCGGTGCTTCCTGCCAGCAATGAGCCTGTAGTCGTGACCGCGCGCGTGGTCGACAACGACGGCGTGGGAGCAGTCACGCTTTATTATCGGTCCGAGGGGGCCGGCGGATTCACCGGCACGCCGATGGCAGACGATGGGTTGGGCAACGACCTGGTCGATGGAGACGGCATCTTCACAGGAACGATCCCGGGGGCCTCGGGTGGCACGATGCGAGCGTTCTACATCGTGGCGGCCGACGCCTCAGCGTGGACGCGGTTCCCTACGGAGCTGGAACCGTCGGCGGAAGTGCCCAATCGAACCTGTCTAGTTCGCGTCGGCGATATGCAGATGATGACGCGGTTCGCCACCTACCGGATCTGGCTCTCCAACGACGTCATTAGCACATTTGTATCGCGCCCAAATCTCTCAAACGAGCTGCTGGATTGCACGTTCGTCTACAACAACACCGAGGCCTTCTACAACTGTGGGATTCGTTACCGGGGCAGCCCGTTTATCCGGAGCGGCGAGGGCCGCGATCCCCGCAACCGTTACGCCTACCGGATCGACTTCAATCCGGACCAGAGATTCCGCAGTCGCCAGGAGATCAACCTTGACAACACCGAGGGGGGCAACCGCGGCCCACTCCAGGAACGCGCTTCGTACTGGTTTTATGCGCAAATGGGGCTCGAGTACTCGACGCAGGAGTTTGTGCGTCTGATCGTCAATGGCAGCGGCTCGACCAGCGGTATGGTCTACGAGGACGTCCAGAAAGTCGACGGTGACTACGTTAGTGGGTGGTTCCCGGACGATACCGATGGCTATATCCACAAGATCGACGACTACTTCGAGTACACGGCCGACGGCACAGGGTTCTCGAACCTCGATGAAGGGCTGAAGTACGACTCCAGACATCCACTGCTCAAGGAGACCTATCGATGGGGATTCGAGAAGCGGTCGCATCGCGAAAATGACAACTGGGATCATCTCTTAGATTTCGCCGTTGCGATGAACACGCATTCGAGTAGCCCGATGTATGAGGAGACCATCGAGTCGGCTATTCATCCCGAACACTTTGCCCTGGTCTTGGCGATTCGTCACGCCGTCGGCGACTGGGACAGCTACGGGTATAGCCGAGGCAAGAATAACTATTTCTACTACGCCCTGCCGGAGGGTAAGTGGTACCTGCTGCCCTGGGATATTGACTTTACGCTCGGATCAGGCGACGGGGCAGGCACGAACCTATTCACCGTGAATAGCGGGCAGTTCCCAGAGGTCTACCGGTTTTTGAATTATGGCAAGTACCGGCTCATGTACCTGCAGGCGTTCGCAGAGCTGGTGCATGGTCCGTGGCAGACGTCTTACGGAACGGCTGAGCCACCGACGGCCTTCGATCGGTTTCTTGACGACGCGGCCAATGCGCTAATCGCCGACGGGCTCGGTAGTGGCCGACGGGACGGAATCAAACAATTCGTGCGTGACCGTCGCGCCTATATCCTGACGCAGATCCCTTCGCTTGTCTTCGAGATTACGACCAATAACGGTGACGACTTCTGCACGTCGGATGCCATCGTAACGATCAAAGGTGCGGCCCCGGCGGAGGTAGAGATGATTTCGGTGAACGGCACGATTGTGGTCGCGAGATTCCTTGGTAACAACATGTTCGAGGTGGATATCCCAATCGAGATAGGCGATAATCTGCTTATCCTCCAGGGGCTCACTCGTACGGGCAAGCCAGTGTCTATGGCGACGGACTCCATAACTATAACCCGCGTACCGGCCTGTGCGATCGCCTCGGTAACGCCGAGCCCGGTGTGCAACACAGGTACGGCAGAGCTGGCGATCCACGGAACCGGCTTTGAGCCAGGGTCGGCGAGCTCGGTTGCGCTGACCAGCGCGTCGGAGGAGATCGGTTTTGATGCCCTCTACGTCCAGAGTGATCAGGCGTTTGACCGGATTGACGCGGCGACATTGCTGCTGGACGACCCCAGCCGCGGCATAGGCGACCCCGTGCACGCGGTCCATCCGTTCATCAACCTTTATTACAGTGGTGACGAGGGCGAATTCTCGCCCAGTTCGGCATTTGCGCCACCGTTCAACTCGGGCGAGCCGACCAACTTTGCGGTGCGGTTCACGGGGTATATTTTCGCCTCTTCACCGGGAGTGCGTTACTTCGGTGTGAACAGCGATGACGGATTCAGTTTGTGGATCGACGACCAGCTTGTCGGAGAGTACGCGGACCCGCGTGGCCCGGCGACGACCGATTGCGTTCAAAACCGAACCGCTGGCACGATGACGTTCGACTTTCCGGCCGCGGGGAGTTGCTTCATGGTCCTCGACTTCTACGAGAACGGTGGAGGAGAGGAGATCGAGTTCTTCCAGACCAACTCCACCGGCGGTGACCGGAGGTTGATCAACGTCGACGCAGAGCTTGTTGTATTCCGGGATGATGTTGTGAGGATTGAAGCGACCAACGTTGCAGTTGTGGACGAGAACACGATTACGTTCCAGGCCGACCTGGCGGGGGCCGAGCCCGGTGATTGGCACGTGATTGTGACGCCCCCCTGCGGTGAGGCCGCGCGGTGCGGTCTGGGCGGTGCGCTGCAGATAGTCAGCTGCATGTTCGACTTCAACGGCGATTCCCAGATTGACTTCTCTGACTGGGCGCAGCTCGCCGGAAATTGGCACAAGCCGTGCTCAGAACCGCTCTGGTGTGATGGAATGGATGCGGACCACAACGGACGCGTAGATATTGGTGATATGGCGATCTTTGCCCAGATGTGGCTTTCGGCCAGCGAGACTTACGGTACAGAGTAAATCAGTGCCCAGACGGGCAACGCGTGCTTACTTCATACGACGCTGGGGCATTCATATCGCTAAGATCACTCGGCTGCGAGCCGGTGCGGGGATACCGAAACTGGTTCCCAACGTGCAGGCGGTCCCCGCTGCGGCTGCTCAGATCTCCGTCCACGAGCCCGGAACCGGCACGGGATAACAGCCTTCGGCATCGGCTTGCACCGGCGCCGGGCTATCCTCGGTCAGGCCACTCACGTTCGGACAGAACTTGAAATCGGAAGCCATAGCCTCTTCCCAGGTGACGATGTTGCCGTAGTGGACGGCGGCGCGTCCCATGATGGAGGCCAGATTTGCAAACGCCGCCCGCCGGACCTCGTTGTGCGGCCGGTCTTGGCGGATTGCGTTGAGCAGCACGTCCCACTCGACCTGGTACGGGCTCACCTTCTCTGACTCTGGCCGCCAGGCAATATTTGCCTTGGCAGTTCGCTGATCCTCGTAGACCTGCACGGTCGGCGCGTGGACGTTGCCCGAGAATTGGGCTGCACACTCCGTGCCGTGCACGAACGTGGCGAAATCGTTGTGGCACTTCTGCATTGCACGGCTGTTGACGAGCGCCTTAGTGCCGTCGGCAAAGGTATATTCGATCGAGTACGTATGGAGGTTCTGGCTGCAATCGGTGCTATTCGGCTCGCGTCCGCCCAAGCCGTGTGCCGCGACCGGCCAGGCGTCCTTGATCCAGCAGCACTCGTCGACCTGATGGATCATCATCTCGATGAACCACCCCGAGCAAACCCACATGAAGAAGTACGGACGCCGGATTTGCCACAGCAGCTCGTTCTCGCCACGCTCAAATGGACCCATTCGGGCGCCAGGGTCCATGCGGTAGGCGCGGATCAACTGAATGGTACCAAGAGTTCCTTCGCGGATCTTCCGGATCAACGCCTGCCGCGAGGATGAATGCCGGCACATAAGCCCGCAGGCTATTTTAAGGTTCTTTTTCTCTGCAGCCTCAGCCAGGCGGAGGATCCGCTGGGTCCCCCCTGGGTCGGGCGCGAAAGACTTCTCCATGAAGACATTTACGCCCTTGGCGATGGCATATTCGAGATGGGTCGGGCGGAAGGCCGAATGGGTTGCTTGGATCATGACGTCGCCCGGACGCAGGCATTCGATAGCCTTGCGGTATGCATCGAAGCCGAGGAACCGCCGCTCCGGCGGCACGTCAATCCGCTCGCCGAACTGTTTGCTGAGGGCCCCGTAGGATCGTTTGAGCCGGTCCTCGAAGACGTCGGCCATGGCGACGAGCTTGGTAGGGCCGGTGGCCGAGGACAGGGCGTTGCCGACCGCGCCGCTGCCGCGGCCGCCGCATCCGACCAAAGCCAGCCGTATAGTGTTATCCTCCGCGGCGTGGACCCGGGCCAAAGCGAGGCCCGTAAGAACTGAACCGGCGACCACTCTCGTGCTCTGTGCCAGAAACCGCCGGCGCGAAGGTTTGTTGGGTTCTGTCTGCAATGAGCTGGATCCGCCGAAGGCGTGCTTGATTTGTCGTCTCATAATTGCTCCTTCGAAAATGGCGTAAGTACAAGGGCAGGCGTCCGCACCTGCGGCGTCAAATCAATCATTTATGTTATCCTCTGGGCATTTCGGATGCAACAGACATCGGCGGATGCCGATGAGTTTCTCTCGAGGAGAACCGTAACTTAACAAAAGTTTTTCCTATGTACCGGTCGACAGGCAGACTCTAACTTACAGGCTAAATGACTTGCCTAAGCTCGTTCGTAACGCGATAAGCTGTTTGCTAAGAACTTGCGTCGCTTGGCCGATTTAAGTATGATATCCCAAGTAAATAAATGTGCCTTTTTGAAGCGGCCAAGAATGGAATTGACCACTCTTAATATGCCTGGCATTATCCACTTGCCACTAGACTTGATATGAGGGACTTGATCATGGCTATTCATAGGTTTTGCCTGTGTGTGTTACTGACAATGTCGATCGGTTTTACGAAGACGCTTGGTCAGCCGTCGCAGAGCAGCGCCGGGATTTTGGACGTGAGACAAGAATCTTTTGGCCAGACAGCGGATGGTCACGAAGTAGCCATCTACCAGCTCACAAACGCTAATGGATTGTGCGCCAGGGTTATTGACTACGGAGCCATATTGGTGTCACTTGAAGTGCCGGATCGGAACGGTAAATTGGCCGACGTCGCGCTTGGGTTCGATGACTTGGATTCTTACGTTACGAGGAACCCCCTATTTGGGGCCACCGTCGGACGCTATGCAAACCGCATTGCCAATGCCAAGTTCACACTCGATGGTGTTGAATACAAACTGACGGCCAATGCCGGCAAGAATCATATTCACGGGGGCAGAGAAAAGAGATTCGATAAGGTAGTCTGGAAAGGCCACAGCTTCCAAAAGGACCAAGAAGTGGGCGTTCAATTTTGCTACCTGAGCCAAGATGGCGAAGAGGGTTTTCCCGGTAATCTTGACTGCGTCGTGACCTACACACTGACAAACGACAACGAGTTAAAAATCAGCTATGGGGCCACAACCGACAAACCCACGATTGTCAATCTGACCAATCACAGTTACTTCAATCTTGCAGGGGCCGGCAATGGCGACATTCTGGGCCATGAGATAATGATAAACGCAGCCTTCTACACACCTGCCGACAAGGCGCTCATCCCTACCGGAGAAATTCACAGCGTAAAGGGTACTGCTTTGGACTTCACGGAGTCACGGACAATCGGGGCAAGAATTGATGAATTGACCCAGACACGCGGCTATGACCATAACTACGTGCTAAACGGCTCGCTCGGTTCGCCTGCGTTTGCAGCCCGCGTGTATGAGCCTGACAGCGGACGGGTTATGGAGGTGCACACTACCGAGCCGGGCGTGCAACTCTACACGGCAAATGGCATGCGAGAGATCAAGGGCAAGCATGGCAAAATCTATAACAGGCACTATGGCTTCTGTCTTGAGACTCAGCACTTTCCTGATTCGCCCAACAAGTCTCATTTCCCCTCTGTCGTCCTGCGACCAGGTGAGAAGTACGATACCATGACCGTATTCAAGTTCTCCACACGCCGGCAATAGGACGGTGACTGTCACCGCGATGGGCAGGAATGGATGAAATGGAAGAACTTAGAGTGATGCACATTGTCGCAATGCCAATAAATGGTGTGTCTTGCCTGTAATTGCGGGCAAAGCATACTATAGTCAGTCATGCCGGTCAGAAACGCTATTTATGATGTGGACACGTACAGAACGAAGATCGCCGAATGAAATTAACGACCTGTGACTTCAAGCTTGGAGTCATCACAGCCTATGTCATCGGAGCCGTCTACGCACGAGCCGGATCACATGAATCCCACACGTACGTGGCCGACGAAGCTGCCGCGGCCTCGAATACGAATATTCTCCCTGGCTCGTTTGAAGAGCTGCTGGATCTTCGCTCCATTGCGTGTGTGAAGCCTTGGCAGACTTTCCAAGCCTCTGGCTACGACCGCAGCGGGGGTTTCTATGACTCGGGCAACTTCCTGCGCGTCGAAGATGCCAGACATTACGTACTAATGGAAGCCAAAGGTCCCGGCTGCATCGATCGCATGTGGTTTACGTACAAAAGTGAACCAGGCAAAGAACCCTATGACCTTCTTGTATTTCTCGATAGCCTGGACAAACCTGTGATACACGTAGATCTCGATGATTTATTCTCCGGAAAGCATCCACCGTTTGTTGAACCTGTCGGCGGGCTTTGCGGCAACAGAACACATCCGGGACGGTATTCTTACGTACCTATTGCTTTTGCGAGCTATTGTAAAGTTGTGCTTGTCCCGACGGCACCGAAGGAGCAATATCAGTACCGCGTCAACAGCCTCGGTGTCACTATCCCGCACATTTACTATCAGATTACGTACCGCAAGTTTGAGGCCGGTGCTCGAGTCAGGCCATTCCAGTGGGAACTGGATGCGAACGAACGCCAGGCTCTGGTCCGGGTTCAGCGTTTGTGGAGCAATTGTGGGGCATCGCCGTGGCACGGCGAGATGAAGTTGAGTCATCGAGCAACGGAAAAGGTGCTTGCAGCTCGTCGGCCGACAGCCCTGTTTGAACTAAAAGGCCCGGCCGTGATCTATGCTCTTCAACTGTCCGTTGAAGACCCGAGAGGCTTGTGGCTGGATATTTACTGGGATGAGCCACTAAAGCCACAGATTTCAGCACCAGTGGGTTCGTTCTTCGCATGTTCGGATTCGGTCAAGCCGTCCAGAGATGTGAACGCATTGTGGTTGGGTCGCACAAACGGATCGTACTACTGCTACCTCCCAATGCCTTTTCGCCGGCAGGCCAGGATGGTCATACGGTCCGAATCGGATAGTGTAGCCTCTATTAACGCCCGAATCGAGTACCGCCAAGAGGAATTGACAGCAGAGCACGGTATTCTCTGCGCCCGCCGATATGACGATGCCTCACCTTTAGTTGGCGAGCGATACGAGGTTCTAAATGTAACTGGAAAGGGGCATTTCATCGGCCTTATCATGGATCGGCCCGGTCACATGGAGGGCGATGACTTCTTCTTTGTGGACGGTCAAGAGCAACCGTCAATCCACGGGACGGGAACGGAGGATTTCTACAACTTCGCCTGGGGCTTGGCACACACCGGGTCACTTGCCCTTCACGGAATCACCATCCAAGGAAATAATCCTATTTGCTACCGCATGCATGTGCCTTGGAGTGTTCCCTTCCGCAAGTCACTACTTATCAACTGGGAACACGGCCACGATGTCAGAAGAGGTCCGAATCTCGACACCAGACGGTACAGTGGGGTCGCCTTCTACTACCGTTTTGAGTCCGATTGACGCCTATGGACCCAACTATCCGCTACTACTGTTCCAACGAGCGTGCTGTCTTGATTATTTGCTCACGACGTATTTCATAGACTTTGCCACGCCATCGAAGTGCTGTGGGACCAAAGCCGTGGAACACACGTATGCTGCCACTATCCTGTAGACTCTTGTCATCGGTCGGCTGAAGGGTAAATAGAGCGCCCTTGTCGTAGTCCTGTCCTGCCCATTGCAAGGCATAAAAGGCTGCAAATCGCGGCCCTTCGACAACAAATCCCCACTGCGGCAGCACAACCTCCGCGCCCAAATTTGTGGCAACTTTGGCAGGGCCGGTCCCGAAGTTGACGATGACTTGTGTGGCGCCTTTGTCGCGCCCGTACTCAGCCTGCCTGAGTGTGCGGTCACTGTTGAGGAATTTTAGTTGCCTCAAGCGTTGATGAGCAGTCGCGTTGTGTAGTGGCCCGAGGACCTCATGAGTGTTCTTCATAAAGACGTCCCACGGGTGAAGTCCTTGGGCCCAACCGTTATCACACCGGGTATAGCACGCCAGGTTGGAAACCTCATCGCGTTTTGGGGCTTGGTCTCGGTCTATTGATACTTGCCAGTAGAGATGGTCGCCGAATGAGTGATAGTGCAGCGGGCGCGCACACAGGATGTGATGGGCGACATACTCAGCAGCTTTGTCATCTGAATAACCGTATTTGCCGTAGCATATCTGGCAGTCATGGTAGACCATCTCGAAGAAGGGTATCACTACAGCCCCCAAATCTTCCGGTTTGAGATTATGGTAATATCGGCCGCTAACGGCGACCAGGCCTTCGAAGAAGTCACTGTGTGGCAGAGCCCACTCACGCCCGCACTCGCTGCCGAAGATACCGAATATCTCGCGGGCGTATTCGCTCAGGCGAATCTTCCAGGCAATATCGTCATTGCGACCGATGGGATGGTTCGGATCGTGACACTCGCGAGGGCCGACAGCATACGTCGTGTCTATGAAATAGCTCCAGGGCCTGAAAAGATTGTGAATGGCAGGCAAGTTCTGGGGTCTCTTGGCCAGTTGAAGCTGTTTCGGTGCGCAAACCATGTACGCCCTGCCACCCAACCACCTGCCTCCTTTTATCAGCGAGCCATCCGGCCGCTTCTCGATGAAGTCCGGATTCCAGCTCTTGGCGTCACGGTACATGTCCTGGACGTTATCGTGCAGACATCCTACATAGCCCAGCTTCTGAATGCGCTCGACCGCATCGGCAAGACCCTCGTTGCCCCCACACTCCGGATTGGCAGGCAGATTATCCGGATGCCGACAGTCATAGCCGCCCTCCGTCCAGCCTCCTATCATGAAAAGGCAACGGTCTATGCCCAGGTCGTTGCGCAGGTGTTCTGCGACCTTTGCGGCTTCGTCGAAGGTCCAGCGGACCTTGACCGATTCCTCAGCGGTACTCTCTTCGTTCATTCTCCTGGCAAGGCACGTCCACAACTTGGCATTTGAGGCGCCAAGCATTAGTTCGACATGTGGATCCCGGCGAATCTTCTCTTTAAGGGTAATAGCCAGACCTTTGTTCCGGGCATATTGTCTGTAGGCCGCTGCCACCGTGTTCCAATCCCCTGTGCCCAAGGGTGTTAGACGTAAGGACCTCGCAGTGCGGCGAAGCTCAAAAGTCGTCCTGAGCTCACGTCCGTACGGTTTGTTATCGAGCTCTACCATTTCTATTTCTGGAAATACGTAGGCGTCGTCCCAGGTAGCAATAAGTGCGGAGCCACTCTTTATAAGGCCAAGCATGTTCATGTGACATCCTTCATATTCGGACGTGCCAAAGACTCGTTTGAAAGTCTTTGAGCTGTCCGCCGGGATGAGTAGTCCTTCGCGGCACGGGACTATCACGTAGCCCCCATCGCTGCTAGTGATGGTCAGAGCATCATCCAGCAGGCGAATTGAGCCGCCGGACTTATCTTCATAGCGGATCTGGAAAGCTTTGCCCTTGTCTGCCATCTCAAATACAACTGCCGTCCCGGCTTTAGCGACAAGCCTCACGGCATCGCGGCCTTGGGCTTTGTGTTCTACAAATTCACCGGTGATCCAATCCGCCACACCGGCTGAAGCGGTGCCTTGCGAGGGCCATCTGATTCTGGAACGTTTGTCAAGAAGGCTCCACCGCCCGGTTGAACTGTCGATATCCACAGCCATGAACTCGCTCTGCAAGCTTAATGAATCGGCTTGCGCGACTATAGATATTGCCAGCGTTATTGAGAGAATCCAAATTTGCCTGAACATCGCCGCACTCCTTTACAACAGGGTGAATCACTAACCAAGACTCAGGCCAGCCTTTTGCAGCCGGCCTAAGATGCACTATTTCTGCAGAATACCAGATTTGAGCGCCTGGGGGAAGAGGATGGTTACATCAGTCAGACCATTGAGCGACATCGATAGACAGAACTGCTGCGCCTCTGGTTCGTACACAATGCAGGCTATCTCGCCGGTGGCCGTTGCTTGACGTAAGTCTTTTCTCACCCGCTCCGATTCGCTCATTGAGCAGCAGTCTATGGTGCTTGTCAATATAACCTCGTTTGACGAAGATCGACAGCTCAGTACGTGCAGCTACAATCCGGCATCCTTCAATCAGAAGCAGTCATCGACAATATGTGTACCTTGCGCGCCGACACCGACAGAACCGATGTGAACATTATCCATCAGTGAAGTTGTAATGGCGACAAAGCTGCCTCTAACATCTCCTGCATCTGCCTCTTGGCTGCACGTACCTAATAACACATCGGTTCCAATCGCAGCAGCGCCTTTCAAGCAGCTGCTCCTATCCAACCAGTCTGTTGCGACTATGTCCCTCCTTGTCACTGGCTTGTCTGCTTACGCTTATCCCACTGGAATCGCGCTATCTCTTCAGTGACCCTGCAAAACCCTCCACGAATCTTGCGCACTTGGCTACGTCTTCGACCAACTGACCAGACAAATGCTCGTATTCAATCGTCATTACGCCACGGAACTTCTGGGCGTACAACTCCTGTAACACGGCTGTGTAGTTAGCCTTGCCTGTGCCAAGCGGCACATCGCGTGCCTCAGGTTTGCCCGACTCAGCTACGTCTTTCAAATGCAGAGTGATGATTCGTTTCTTCACCTTCTTGAGGCACTCCACAGGATCCAGCCCTGAGCGAACCCAATGCCCGGTATCCGCACAAGAGCCAATACGTTTGCCGCGCCCTTGGCAGACTTTCAGGACATTCTCAGGCTGCCAGTACTTGGAATCAGGTGATTTGGGATGGTTGTGTATCGCCAAGTTTATCTCGTACTCGTCACAAAGTTGCTCGAGCTCGTCGAACACCTCTGACGGCGGCTCAGCGACGAGCGTTTTCACTCCCATCTCTTTGGCAAAGTCAAATATCTTGCGGAAGTTCTCCCTATTGCCGTCGACGGGAGCGTAGTAGTTGACCATCCTTATTCCGCGGTCGGCCAATTTGGCTTTTAGCTCACGACGCAAAGTTGGCGAGAGCAACTCACTGGTCTTCAAATCCGGACGCTCTTTGTCCAACGGCAGAAAGAAGCATGGCTCTACGTCTCGAATCCCCAAACCAGCGATTACGTCGAGCGCCTCGTAGAAGCTTCGGTCGCGGAACGTGTAGAGCTGGCACGCGATCCGCCACCCGATCTTCCTTGCACGAGGTGTGCTTAGCTTGGTCTTCTGTTTTTTCCCGGCTCCAACCGGAGCAGCCATAGACAATACGGCACCTGCTCCCAACGCTCCAGTTCCTGCGAGAAACTCACGGCGATTGAGTCGATCTGACATCATGGTACTTCCTCCCACATATTCCTTCCAACACTAATGGAAACCTGCAAGGCTCGCATGGCCCTCACAGCCATACCTACACAGGACTATATCCTAACGTTTTCGTGAGGACTATCTTATAGGATGTGTCGGGTTTGTCAATGGCAGTCGACAGGAACATTTGTGGAGTAGCCGTTGGCAATATCCGACCTAAACTCAACAAGAGAGCCTTCAGCTCACATGGGCCTGTCATACCGCCATGGCGCGGGCTAATAGCCTTGCGCTTTGCTGTTGATTTTTGGCAAGCCTTTGGGGAGAATACTACCAGACTATTGGGATTGCTCCACTTCTGGAGTCAAATTTTGGAAAGGATGGGACCATGGGAACAGGATCAGCATTGCAGTTTCACAAAGCTGCCCATAAAACTGCCCTGCTTAGCGTCGTCATTGCTATCGGTGCACTGCAAGCATCCTTAGTTCAAAGCGCGCCGGCAGGTTTGAAATTTACCCAATCGGCACAAACCATAGACGCGTATGACTTTGTTGAGGTAACCTTAAGAATTGAAAAACCAAATGCCGGAAATCCTTTCACAGACGCGGCTTTTGAAGGCCGGTTTGCCCGTGATGGGGGCGAGCATGTACGAGTCGATGGTTTCTGTGATTCGGCTGACGGACGTACGTTTCGCATACGATTCATGCCGACACAGCCCGGTGATTATGATTACAGCGTGAGGTATCGTCATGGCTCAGACGAAACAACGCACATCGGCAAGTTCACTGCGCAAGACGGCAAGCGTCGTGGGCTGGTCCGGGTGGATGAGGACCATCCATGGCACTTTTTGTGGGAAGGAACAGGTGAGCACTATTTCTGGAACGGTACGACCACGTACTGGCTTTTGGGTTGGGATGATGAAACCATCCGGAGAAACATTGACCGTTTGCACAAACTTAAGGTCAACCGATTGCGTGCTGCTATATGTGGACGCGTAGAAAACGGCCGGGCTTGGTTCGAGAACGTCTTCCCGACAGAAGAGTTCAGCTTCCGGCTCAATCCCTGGGTAGCTCGCAGACCCGACAGTGTCGATCAGCCCGGCTTTGACGTCAAACGATTTAACATCTCTCACTGGCAAAAGATCGAACGAATGCTGCGATACGCTCGCGACAAGGATATGATTATCTCCATTATTTTCTATGTTGACGGTGCTCGGCCGGGCGTGGATCCGTTCGGCAAGAAAAGAATGGGCCAGGAGGACGAGCAGCTATACTACAAATACGCCGTAGCTCGATTAGCCGCCTTTTCAAACGTGATGTGGGATGTCGCCAATGAGTACCACTTGTTCCGCGACGAGGACTGGGTCAACAAAATTGGTGCCTTGATAAAAAAGTGGGACCCGTACGACCATCTGATGTCTGTCCACGGACACGGCCAGTTTCCGTTTCGCACATCCCGCTGGGCCGACTTTGCAATGTATCAACAGTGGGATGAATCCGGCGGCCATCAGTTCATGCTCAGCAATCGCCGCAGGCAGGCTCAGGCCGGAAGGCCCATACCTCAGGTGAATGAGGAATACGGGTATGAAGATCATTATCCTACCTGGGGCGGAAACCGCAAAGCCCCGGCACGGTCCGCCGACAACCGCCGCAGACTGGCCTGGGGGATGTACATGGCGGGGTGCTACCAGACCACAGGCGAGCGTGCAAACACTGGGACCGGGTGGGGTCCCGATACCGGCGGTGGATGGATTAACGGCAGAGGGGATGATTCAATGGTTATGTTGATAGGCTACGGGCACATCGTAGACTTCTTCACTTCTATCGCTTGGTGGAAGCTCGAGCCGGACAACGAGTTCTTCGAAGCCCCCCGCCCGACTTCCGTCCGGCCGGAGCTAATGCACGTGGTATACACGCGCGACAAGACCGGCAAGGCCAAGGTCTTCCTCGACGGTCGCAAGCAAGCCGAGACTACTGTTGCCGGCGACACATCCAACTGGGATACCAATTATCGCTTTGCTCTGGCCAACGAATTGACCCAAGATCGTCCCTGGCTTGGTGAATTCTATCAGGTTGCAATATACGACCGGGTCCTGAGTGAACGAGAGGTACTAAGCAAATTCAAAGCCGGTAATACCACGAAGCCACAAGATGCACTTGCACTCTACGATTTCCGGGACGGGAGCAGTCAAAGTATAAAGGACCGTTCTAACAGGCCAGACCCCCTGCATCTCCGAATCGAGAATATCTCGGCTGTTAAGTGGCTTGAGACGGGCGGCTTGGCAGTTCGCTCGCCCGTCTTGATCGCTTCGCCAGAGCCAGCGTCGAAGATTAGCAACGCCGTTCGCAAATCAAATGCCGTCACCATAGAGGCCTGGATCAAGCCCGATAACACCACACAAAGCGGGCCTGCACGAATTGTCACAGTCTCACGCGATCCCGGCAGCAGGAATTTCACTCTGGGCCAGAAAGCTGGTGCCTACGAGGTCCGCTTTCGCACGACGTCGACGTCAGCCAACGGAGAGCCGGCTTTGTCGTCTCCAGGTGGCGATGATGCCATGCCTCAAATCTGCGGATTGCGCTCTCAGCAGGGAGATCTTGCGGTGCTGTACTTTGTGGCCGGAGGACAGGCCCGCATCAAGCCAGACTCACTCGGTAAAGTAACGGCAGCGCAGTGGTACAACCCTCGCAACGGAAAGAAGACGGCCGCCGTGAGAACGACCGAAGGTACTTTCGCCGCGCCGGACCAGAATGACTGGGTGCTCCTACTGGAAACGGCACGGCAGGGCCTCGTTTGAAAATACAATTAACTGCTTTAGCTGTTGTTATCACAGCTTCAGGAGGTTGTACGTTTCGTGTTAGCTGACAGCTAATATTCGGCGGCGCCGCCTCGACCCTGACACAACTTTCTGGCCGTAAAGCCGACTTCTGACGGTACCACGCCGGAATGATGAAATATCTTTGTCTGGACTTTTGCTTGAGATACCACAGCCAAACCATCGAGTACAGCCAAAGACTCAGTCCGGCGGCACGCTCCGCGAGCCTTTGGTCTCCAACTGGTGGACGATATGCCCTTTCTGACCTGGCTGAAGGACTAATCGGGGGACCTCTTTACCCCCACAACCACAGCCTTTCAAGAATAGTCTCGCAGTCCGCACGGTTCGTCTGCCAGTATTCTTAATATTGACCGCCATCGAAACAGACGCAGCCAAAAAGTCATACGGGAACCTCGTTGGAGACGTTAAACCTGGTTAGCTCAGTTTTGACTTCAGTGCGGTGCTCATGGCGCCTGCTAGTATCATCACGACACCTATCAACACACAAAATATGTTAAAGTTTTTTTGGACACCTGTGCCAAAGGAAACCTCCTTCGAAAGTTCAGCCATCGTCCGTGCGACTAGTGCTGTCTGTATGACACTATAAATATGTGGGACAACAATCAATACTGTGCCACACACTATCAGGGTTATGGCAACTGAAGTCTTCATAGACATGGTTCTCCTGCAAAAGTAATTTTCTATTTAGGTTTGCCAGGATCGGTTCTTCGATAGGCTATTCTTATCCCATGAGCCCCAATCCGAAGAACGGTAATCGAATAGTCTCCACGCTCATTATTTACCAAACGTAATACGTAGGGCAGTTCTATTCTGTTGTCTAATTTATAAACCCTGCAATACTTACTGACACTATATTCTAAGAGCTTTCTCTCACCGTTACGAGGAATATCCATTTTGGAATTCCGAAGTGCAAAGAAAGAATCGTCCCACGCAAGATCACCTTTCCCAAGCCTATTTAAGTAACTGTGCACTTCCTTGCTAGCAATATTCCCTTCGAGTTGAATGTACAAAAGGGCGCCACTTGCGAAATCTAAAATAAAAGGTTCTCCTCTTTTGGCGGCCCTATGGGCGTTCGGAATCACGACTTCCCTTACGGGAGTACCATTCGTATCATCAATGTGACTTGGGCTGGAAACTGAAGAATCAACGCCGGCAGGGGCAAGGTGTTCTGATGGCAAGTAGACGATCCCGTCCACAATTTCGATGCCCGTTTCATCAAGAATCTCTCTTACTAGAACCTGATGTCGTGTTTTGGCATGCATGTGTTTGGCCTTTTCTTCGGCTTCAATTTGCAATTCCTGCACCAAAGCGTTCTTTGCCTGCACGAGCTCTTGAGGGGGAGGAAGGTAACTTTCCATCCCTTCTTCGGACATTGTAAACAATGTGCTGTAAAGCTGTTGGATTTCATCGGCTAATTGGTACGATTGATGATTAATGAAAAATCCTACGTGCACCTCGCGTGATTTTCTCGGTATGCTTTCGTCAGCCAATATTGAAGCGACTGGGGCGAATTTTGTAGAATTGTCACCTACAAATGGATTTCTGCGGAGTAGCCTGACTACGTCGTTGCCAGCAAGCTCAAGCCCGTTTGAATACAAGAAATGGGGGTAGAAATAATTCCCTATTCTGCAAAGATGAGATTCAGTTTTCTCTTGCACCGCTGTAAATAAAGCGCAACGAACAGTTTCCGGTGTGTCTGTATATGTAGTTTCGATAAAAGTCTTAATCCCTTCTTTGAGTCCCAAAATTGACTGCTTGGCTTGCTTTCGTTTTTCAGGCATTATAGAAGGCATCCTTGCATAATTTCCTAAATTCCACGTAAACGTTTGTTTGGTTACTTCGAACTGTCTGTCATTGAAATACTGGGTTCCTTCAACTATTCCGTCTAAGTAGGTCTGTAGATGACCTTTTGCGGTGTTCGATTTGTCACTTCCAAGATCAGCGAAAGCGGAAAGAACCTCGGAAACTATCTGACACATATCTTCTTGCCTTTGCGGTGTTAAGCGCTTGTCGGATCTGATGACTTGGGACATTCCATTAACTATTTCTTCATTGCCCGCTATTACTATTGATTGACAACAAATGTAGACTACCGCTACTAATATCATTTTGCATTTATTTAGGGCCATCGTTCTTCTCCTACTTCAATAGTCGTTCTTCAATAATTCTGCTTGCCTCTGCCTGTTTATAGGCGTACGGATGATCAGGCATCTTATAACTAGCTCTTTTTCTTCTTGTCAAGGTCCTCAGCTTGTGGTCGATCTTAGCCAACCACGGTAATATTTTCCGGTCAGCATCTTTTTTCGATTCCAAGACCTGCATCGCCAGCAAAGCATACCCGAAACGGAATTGATCTATCAGGCGACATATATGGCCTAACAGCTGCTGAGGCTCGCACTTTCTATACGCTTCCTTCAAAAAGGCGCCAGCCATTATACATGCTGTGTCCTCGTCGACGAAGTCAAACGCCATTTGCGTTATCGCTTCTAGACTATAGATGTACATATCATATCGAATACCGTCCCGCTCCAATAACTCTTCATATCGTTCCAGATTCTCGTAGAGTGATGACCACTCGCCAGTCTTGATAGCCGAATACACATTGTATTTTGGCCTTGCCCTCAGCAGAGGCGGTCTTATCTGAAAGTGTAGCTCATCGTCTGCATAGTATCTCGGAAACCAATCAAAGACCCTATCGTTAAGTGCCTTATAAACATCCCACAATCTCGAGTGAACCTCGATTATGTCTTTGCTTTTCGGATTTGATAAATCGGCGGGAGTTGTTGATACCGAATACTTCACTTCGTCGAATTTGGCTTCAAACACCTTTTTGTCTTTTCTATAAACGGTCATCTCCGTAGGGGTTCCTGCATTAGCTTGCTCCGTATATTCCTGACCCTTAAACTCAATTATTATCACACGACCGTCCTTCAGATATGAAAGGTTAGATTGAGGTCGAAACTTCTCTTGTTCTATTTCCCCTTCTACTTGACGTTGCAACAGATAGCTAGTCGGAGCTAAATGCAGCAGATTGATAGGTTCTTGGTACATGGTAATACAATCTAACCTGTCATGATTGAAAGAAAACTTTGTAGTCCGGATAACTGAACCGTCTTTGCCAAACAGTGAAACATAAGAATCACTTAAATGTGGTTGTGTGTCTGTGGGTAGCTTGCCGAAGCAAGAAGCAGCATTCATTAACACAGGGTGTAATCTAAGAGAATCAAACAAAGCGTAACTGAATGGTGGATTGTTGAAAATCGGCTCCATCTTACCTACAACTTCTGTGTCTGTTGGTTTTGTACGACGCTTTTCCCAAAATATGAGTTTATTTTCATCCCAATGTAGCGTGAACAGCTCAGGATGAATCGGAAAATCCAAGTTCCTATTGGCTAAGTATGGCTCATACCAATCCACTATTAATCTGCCGTTGGCAGATGAAATATTTCCTTGCACGAACAAGACAATCGGATAGTCGGGTCCTACATATGGGTATCGCGTCATAAGTAGATGAAAGGAGACGTGTGAATTCCCAGCCAGATTAAATGCGGAGAGAGCTTCGCTCACTAGCTTATCCTGCTCGGACGATAGGCCCTTTTTCTGGAAAAGTTCGTTATTTGTGTAATCATGTCTCAGAAGCCTGCAAAAATCCAAATTACGCTCATCTGCAAGCTCATACAACAAGAATATGGGTAAGAAGTAGGAGTCAAGAGACTCTTTTTTTTGCAGCAATAAGTTCCAATTTTGATTGTCGTAATCGGCTTGAAGACGCGAGCGCATCTCTTCGTACTTATTGTCTACAAGTATCTCGAGATGTTTGTCTACAACATGCGACTGAGCTGAGGCAAAAATCCCATTCAGGAAGAAAGGCACAAAAGCAGACAAACAGAAGAATCGTATCATAATAACACCCGGCTAAGAATATAGTACTCATAAAAGCGGGCCGCATGAATATTCACATCATGCGGTCCGCCCGCTTATGCCTAGAATACACATACATACGAACCTGCCGAATAGGCCATTGAACCTGGACTCTCAGTGCTACCATTTCCTCCTGCTGTGCAATTGCCATTTCGATTGTAGGTATAGGAAGAGCTTGAACAACCTTCATATCCCTGATCCAACAAGACTGTATAAGAAGCAGAACCAGACTTGGACCCGGTTCCTGAAGTGGCCCAGGAGCCTTCGCTTGAATACGAACCTTCAAAATCCGCACCATTGTCGTCTATTCGTGCACCTCCAGTGCCGCTGATGTCAACTTTCTCGGTTGCAGAATTGTATCCTGCACTAAGGGAAAGTCCATGCATAGTAAATGTAACAGAGCAGCCTTTTGAGGAGGAGGAGCCACTTCCTGTCGCTGTAGCGCTCGAGCTACTTCCCTGTTCTGCGGCGCATGTCACACTAACATTCTCCAAACCACCACCGCCACCACATGAGACATTTAATGGCCTAGCACATGAAGGACCGGCCCCATTCCAGAAATAATGCGTACTGGTGTTGTAACCTGCACTTGCATTTGAAGAATCACTTTTAGGAGTATTTGGCCAGTGCCAAATCTGCCATGCATTTCCGGAGGCGGTCGCAGTGCACGTGGATGGGCCAAAACTTGCGAACCAGCTCGTCTCACCATGCCCCAAGTGGTCGTGGAATATGCAACTGTAAAGATCCCAGGGATCAGTACCCCCCGCCTGTGGCAGTACCTGTAGTTGTTACTTCCTCGTCCCAGTATCCTGGGCCGCAGCAATTGCACGCGCAGTCGCAACTCTGGTCTTCGTCACACAACCATTCATAATCTGGGGCGGGACCGTAACAAGCGGTGGCAAACACAGGGGCAGAACCGACAAATACTAGGCAGGCGGTAAAAACAACAATCAATCCTGTTTTCATTTCTTCATCTTTTTTCTTCTGTTCGCTAATTTTAGCGGTATACTTAGTCTTCACGCTTGGTTAGAACTCCCCCCATCAGTAATCGAGAAATTCGATCATAATTTACACCTCCTTTGCATTTTATAGCGAATCTGTTGATGTTTCTGTTGATACGAAGTCCGGACTTTTTGTTACCGTTTTTTCTTTGGCTAAGTGCTTCGTAGGAGTCCGAAAATCGGGAACCCTTTTGCCCGTATTTTGGGATTGCTGCGGCACAACCAGCATAACCATGGTGGTAGAAGAAGAGCAGCCACGTGCCGAGAGCAAGCTCAAATTCGACTGTCAGAATCAGAAGCACGCTGTACATCCAAATGTCGGTATTGGCAACCGGTTCAGTAAGCAACTGCCAAGCCTTGAAAACCGCCGCTGTCAGAAGGACTGCGGCCAAGAGTCTCATTGCGAATTCGGATGGCTTGTTCATTCTTCCTTGTCCGATCACGAGATATTGGCCAAACGCGTACATTTGTCTTGGCGTTTCCAAACATGAGGTTTCTATGACATAACTGTGCGAAAATCGCGGCACTGGACAAGAAAAGTTCGAGTTTTTTGGCCTGCTTCCATAACTGCTGCCCTGCAAAGGACTCGGCGCAGAAAAACGCACTCCAAGGGGTAACAAACAGGAACTGGGGAATTCTCTGCTCCCGCATTCCGCTCCGGATTGGCTGCAATGTTTTCGGCGGATCTTTCCAGCAGTGCAAAGAAGGCCTTTGTAGAACATCAGGCCTCTTGGGCAGCTTCCTTCGGCGAGAGTCCCCCCAATGAACCTTAGCCTTGCGCCTTCATAGGTTTTGGCGGATAGTGGGCGGATCAGGAGATACTATCAAGCGTACATGCTGCACGCAGTCGGCAGATGACGGACTTTGTAGAAGATCTTTCTTTCCACGTCTCCCCGGCAGCCGCCCGTGGTAAACATGTACAACAAAGCTGCGTTGCTGGCCTTTATATGGCTGCTTCTTCAGGAGTTGCGGATGACTTTTTCTTTGATTTTCTGGGCTTTTTCGGCTTCTTTTCCTTCTTGATGCCTGTTTTGGACTCGCCGCTGAGCATAAAGGCTGCACCAACGACCAGGACCGTCACTAGAACAGCCCCGATCACAATGTACCAGATTGCGCCATGTAGCGGTGCCAGGATAGACGGCATCACGCCCTTCAGGCCAGCCACCGCCACGATTGCGGTGTAAAGAAGCACTAATAGGGGCAAAAACAGCAGCATCCCCAAAGTGTTACTCTGCACATCCGGCTGGGGCTCGGCATAAGCTTGCGCCATAATCGGTAGCTGTGTGGCCATTTGTGCGCCGACGAGGTCCTCTTCTGCTTCTGCAAGCATCTGCTCTGCCTCAGGGGCCACTTCTAAGGCTGAGCCGGGTTCAGCGGTCTCCGGGCCTTCTTCGCCGCCCTCAGTCGTATAGATCTCATCAAGAATGCCGCCTAATGAAGTATCATCGGCCTGCAGCGAGAGGTCCAACAAGCCCGATCCGCTGCCGAAACTATCAAGATTTACGTCTTCTTCAATCTCTTCCAATGACGCTTCAGGCGTTGTACCTGTTGTGCCCATCGTGCCGGTGGTTTCGGCCATAGTGTCATCTGTTACCTCGTAATCGCGGTCCGTCTCGCCAAGGACAGTGATTCCTTCACCGGTCAGAGCGGTGTCCGCACTGGTCAGGTCAGTTTCTGCCGGAGTACCGGTTTCGGGTGCCAACAAGATTTCTTCCTCGCTTGTTTGGTCCGGCTCTGTCGGTGGCTCCGGCATTGTTGCCTCATCAAGCCCCCGTGGCTGTTGCTGAAGCTCTGCCCGTTCTGGCTCCAGTTCCAATTCCGGCGCCGCTGCTTGCTCTGGCTCTGCCGCCTTTTCCGGTTCTATTGTGGGTTCCGGCTCTGGCACTACCGACACCTCTTCGGACGGGCCAGCACCAACATCAGAAATCAATGCTTCGATTTCGTCTATCTTGAAAAGCACAGTCGAGCCGTCGCGAAACTCACGCAGCTTGCCTTCCTTGGCCAACTCTTTTAATTCTTCGGCCGTCATATTGAGTTTTTCCGCAGCCTCCTTCAACGAATAGAACATACCAGCCATAATCACCTATCTCCTAAAGCTGACAATTCGCTTTGCTAAGCGCTTTTTGGATTCCTCCAAAAGCCTCAAGAAGTCTTTAGCTTTCCTCCCTGTTAAATCTACTCCCGCTCGTTTAGCAATCTACGGTATAATCTCTATCTGCATCCGTCAACTCTGTCGGCCACGCCTCGCCATCCTGTGAATCGTGACAAGCCCATTCTCTCGGCGCCGCTTCTTGGATCGACCCACAAGTTGGTCGCAAGCACGACTGACTGTCTACAAGCACAGATGTCATACACCCAGAACAGTAACCGCTATCCGTGGCGATTCTCTTTTGGTAAGGATCTCGCAACGTCATCTTCGGCCATCGGTCGAGAACACATCCTTTGCAGAACATATGGTCTTTGTATTACATTTTACCTTAGCTGCCGTAGATATGCAAGCTTTTTTTGATGGAAAATCGGTAGACCACATACACTCATGTTTGCAGCCGGACATTTCAGGCTGTTAGAGGCTCCTGTTTGCACAATTCCTCCCGCTGTTGATCCAGCCCATTCACACGGGGTGTTCGCAACAATAATACTCCTAAACAGATGTGCGCGATTTGGGGAATTTCTTGGTTGGCTGTCAATGATATTTGTGGATTTTCTTGGGATTACTCTGGAATCGATGTAACAACCGCCCCAGTGAAAGGCTCATGGCGTATTGTCCGATGTGCAAAACCGCACTCCTTTTGAACTAACCAAAGAGCTGATTTCTGGATGAGATATCAGGACTCAAATCAATATGACACATAGACTTAAGCCCCGATGAACAAATTTACCTTACACCATACAGCACTACTATGATAATATAGTGTTGTATGTATTTTGCATAGAAGTGTCCTTATGGAGATTCACTCGATTGTCTTTGAATAAACAGGATGCTCCCATGAAATCTGTTCTTATGCAAAGGACTCAAGTACTGAGCAAGAACAGCACCACATTTGCCTTGCTCCAGATGCTTGCTATGTGTGTGCCTCTCTGCGCCCAGTATCGTCCGGGGCATGCACGCTTTGGACAATTTGAAAGCAACAGCAAGTACGCAGCGACGAACGATATCGACACGCTGGTGATAGCGACATTGCGCAAGCAAGACATCGAGCCCGCGAACCTGTGTTCGGACGAAGTCTTTATCCGGCGCGTGTATCTGGATGTGAACGGCTCGTTGCCCGAGCCTCAGGATGTTCGCAGATTCTTGAAGGACCGTAGTCCCGACAAACGTGCCAGGCTGATCGACGCCCTTTTGGAGCGGGATGAGTTTGCCGACTATTGGTCGCTGAAGTGGTGCGATCTATTGCGGGTCAAGGCCGAGTTTCCCATCAATCTGTGGCCCAACGCGGTGCAGGCATATCATCGCTGGATTCATGATGCCGTTCAGGAAAATATGCCTTACGACAAATTTGCCCGCGAGCTGTTGACCTCGAGCGGCAGCAACTTTCGCGTGCCGCAGGTTAACTTTTATCGTGCGGTTCAAGGCCGGGAGCCTTCCGCCATCGCAGGGGCGGTGGCCCTGACTTTTATGGGAGTGCGCATGGAAAAATGGCCCCAAGCCCGCCATTCCGGCATGGAGGCTTTTTTCTCGCGCGTGGCGTACAAAAAAACGGCTGAATGGAAAGAAGAAATCGTTTACCTGGACCCTGCGCCGGCCGAACCTTTGAAAGCCATCTTTCCCGACGGCGTCACTGTGCAGATCCAGCCCGGCAAGGATCCGCGCGTGGTCTTTGCCGATTGGCTGATCACTCCGGACAACGCGTGGTTCGCACGCAATATCGTGAACCGCATCTGGGCCTGGCTGCTGGGCCGCGGAATCATTCACGAACCGGATGACATCCGGCCGGATAATCCTGCAGTCCATCCGCAGCTGCTGGCCTATCTGGAAAAGGAACTGGTGAAAGCCGAGTATGACCTGCGGCATATTTACCGTCTGATTCTCAATTCTTGCACCTACCAGCAGTCCTCGATTCGGCGCAGCGACAATCCCGATGCTGAGGCCCTGTTCGCGTATTATCCGGTGCGTCGGCTGGATGCCGAGGTGCTCGTCGATGCCTTGTGTTGGATTTCCGGAACAAGGGAGAGCTATTCGAGCGCCATTCCGGAACCTTTCACCTTCATTCCGGAAGAAAATCGATCCATCGAGCTGGCGGACGGCAGTATTACCAGCCAGTTCCTCGAAATGTTCGGGCGTCCGGCTCGTGATACCGGCCTGGAATCCGAACGCAATAATCAGCCCACGGACGCACAGCGCTTGCACCTGCTGAATTCTACCCATGTTCAAGACAAGATCGAACGCAGCCGGCGGTTGAACGGACTGATTAGGGCCGCCAAGGGAAACCGTCGCATGCTGATTAACATGATTTATCTGAACATTCTGTCGCGTTTTGCAACTCAGGCCGAACTGGGCGCTGCGGAAGAATACTTCAAAACCAGAGGAGTAACGCTCAAGCAGGCCGCGAACGATCTGGCCTGGGCGTTGATTAACACGAAGGAGTTTCTATACCGGCATTGAGCCGGTCGGATGCCGTCTGTTTGGCAATGAGGAAATAAATGGTCACTATACGCAAAGAAGAAGTCAGGGACATTTGGGCCATTAGAAATCTAAATGAAGTGGCTTTCGACGGATCAGCGGAAGCGGACGTGGTCGATAAACTTCGTCAGAGGTGCGATGACTGTTTGTCGGTGGTTGCGGTTGACGGTCATGAGGTTGTCGGACATGTCATGTTCAGTCCAGCGACGGTTGAAAGTGGTGGCCGTGTCATTCGAGGTATGGGACTTGCTCCGATGGCGGTTCTGCCGAATTATCAGCGAAAAGGTGTCGGCACTGCTCTGATAGAGCGTGGACTTGCACTGTTGCGCGAAAAGAGATGCCCTTTCGTCATCGTGTTAGGACATGCAGATTACTATCCTCGGTTTGGATTCGTGTCTGCATCACGATACAATCTTAAGAGCCAGTGGGAAGGGATTCCGGATGAGGCATTCATGATTTTGGTATTCGACCAGAAAGCACTCAAAGGTGTGCATGGTGTGGTGAAATACAGAGAGGAGTTCAACGAGGCAATGGAGGAACCGAACAAGGTCGTCCAATGAAAAAAGGGGAAATGGTCATATGGATAAGCAACAAATTACAGACTTCATGACTCGGCGTGAAGTGATGAAACGAGGGCTTCTCGGAGCGGCCGGACTGGCACTGAGCGACCCTTTCCGCCGCCGGGCGCGGTCTGCGCCTCCGTCGGGAGTCCCTAAGACTTTGCAACCCGGAGCCAGGTCTGTCATACAGATATGGATGTGGGGCGGCCCGTCCCATCTGGACACGTTCGATCCCAAGCCGGACGCCGGCTACGATTATTGCGGCCCTTTTAATAAGCCTATACCCACCAACGTGGACGGCATCCGAATCGGCGAAATGCTGCCGCTGCTGGCACAACAGGCCGACAAGTATTCCATCATCCGCAGCATGACCCACGGGATTAACTCGCATGAAACGGCGTCCTATATGGTGCAGACCGGGCGCAAACCGGGCAGGCAGGTCTATCCCTGTGTCGGGGCAGTCGTGTCGCTGTTCAAGGGATATGATCACGGTTATAAGGGGCTTGTCCCGCCGTATATTGTGCTGACCCAGCCCCAAGGCCGCTTCTCGGAGGCAGGTTTTCTCGGGCCACGATACAAACCATTCGCGACTGGCGGCGATCCGAACCGGACGCCCTTTGCGGTGGAAGGGATCGTCGCAAGAGGCATTTCCGACCAGCGACAGCGGAGCCGGCGCGAGTTGCTGCGTGCCCTCGATTCGCTCGGCAAGGCCATGCCGGAAAACCCGCAGTTCGAACGACTCGACCGCTGCGAGGAAAATGCCTACGATTTGATGTTCGGGGACGCCAGGAAGCTGTTCGAGCTTGCGGATGAAAAAGACGAGATGCGCGAACAGTATGGCCGGAACACGTTTGGCCAGTCGTGCCTGATGGCGCGCCGGCTGGTCGAGCACGGCGTGCCCTACGTCACCATCAATTACAGGGGTTGGGACACGCACAAGCAGCACTTCGAAGCCATGCGGCGCATGCTGCCGGAAATGGACCGGGGCATGGCTACGCTGCTTTCGGACCTGGCCGAGCGCGGTCTGCTCGACAGCACGATTGTATGGTGGAGCGGCGAGTTCGGACGGGGCCCAAAAATCCAGTGGGGGCCGCCGTGGAACGGCGGCCGGTCGCACTACGGCAAATGTTTTTCGGCCGTGGTGGCCGGCGGAGGGTTCAAGGGCGGCCATGTCGTGGGGGCGTCGAACGACAACGGCACCGAAGTAGCCGAGCGGCCTGTGTATCCGGAGGACCTGATCGGCAGCATGTACACGCTGCTCGGCATCGATCCCGATGGCCCACTGCCCAACCCGCGCGGACTGGACGTCAAAGTCATGCCCGCATCCGACGAAGGCGGCGCTCGACTCACAGAGATTATGTAGAGGGATAAGCGTTCTGTTCCAAATTGGGTTTGTTTTGGGTTTGTTTTCCAGAAGGCTCCGGAGGGGCTTATTTTCGTAATTCTTTGTTGATACTGAGCTTGTGTTCATTCTTGGCCTCTGGGGGATCGGGTTTGTTTTGGCTTTGTTTTTTCATAGCCCCTATCCGCATTTTTCTTCATAATCCTTTGCAAATACAGACTTTGCATCAATTCTACCGTCTGGCAAATTGGGTTTGAATTGGGTTTGTTTTCACCAAGTGTCGAATTGGATCTATTTTCATAATGCGTTCTATTATATGGATTTACATTCATTTGGCTTTTCGGAAATTGGGTTTGTTTTGCAAAAAAAGGGGGCGATTTGTAGAGATTCCTCGACAATTGTAGAGGCAATTTCGTCGCGCGTATTGAGTATTGCGTATTGCGTATCGATCATCCACGAATTAACACGAATTTTCGTAACTCTATACATAACTTTGTTTTAGCGCACTTTTTCCTTTTGACTTTGAACTTTCTTGGCGTGTATCTGCTGATACGAAAACGTGCGGTTCTCCGCGTTTTTGGCGCCTCTGGCGAGATTTACCGCCCACTACTGTTTGTATTATACCAAAAATTGCCTGTTTTTCAACAAAAATCTAATAAATAATGAAGAAATGAGGGCCACAGATAAGCTATGAAACCGGAGCCTCCGGGTAGGTTAGAATACGGGCTTGTTGTTACGGCCCAATTTTGTGTGTGGTCGTCGAAACGCC
>SMTZ1_10000056_pt1 | contig 90662 bp, 78 predicted proteins | sample DeeMarSWOR136_30_FD_25667 | JGI IMG/M metagenome (IMG submission 25667) | reverse complement strand
CCCCTCTCCATCTCCGCAAGGCTCTCTTTGAGGTCACTACCTTTATGGTATGAGCTGTCGGACCGGAGGGTGTCGAAAACCTCGGCTATGAAAATGATCCTCGCTTCTAGAGGTATGCTTTCCCCGGGTAGGCCATCGGGATATCCCAAACCATCAAAACGCTCATGGTGGTGGCGGATGAAGGGCTTGGTCTCCCTGAGGAACTCCACTCCGGCGACGATTCTCTCCCCCATCTCGGGGTGTTGCCGGATGATATAGGTTTCCTGATCGGTCAGTTTTCCGGGTTTTCCCAAGATCTGTTCGCTGATAAAGATTTTCCCCACGTCGTGGAGCAGTGCGGCTAACTCGAGCGTTCTCTGGGACTCCGGTGGAAATCCCATGGCCTTCCCGATAGCGCATGCGTAGTTGGCTACTCTCCTCGAATGTCCTGAGGCAATTCCATCCCTGGCATCCAGGGCACTGAGCAGGGTCCCCATGGTGTCAATATAACCATGATAGAGTTGATCGTACTGTTCAAGGAGTTCACTTTGGGAGGGACTACTATGGTAAGAGGCCAGACTCTGGAGGTCAGATATCGAGAGACGGTGGTGACCACCGAAGGTCTTATAAGATTTGAGCTTCCCCGAGTAGATGTAGTTCTTAATGGTCTGAACGGTCACCCCTAACAGTTGAGCCGCTTGCTTTGTCTTGATGAGGTCCGTTGGATGGTGGTTCATCGATTTCACGGTTTCACCAACATGCGAAATGTATACGATTCTGCCCCTTTTCGATATTTAGCAATAAGCATACCATGGTCGATTCCCGGGCCCTCATGAAGTCTTGATTGAAGAATGCTTAGATATAACTTGCTGAAATCATTGAAATATCATGATCTCGGTTTTCTTCTGAAAACCGAGGGACTGCCTTCCTTAACTCGTCGAACGTTGTGGCATGATTATTGGATTTAGCCAAATCTTGCCATGGTTATGAAAAAGATTCAGAAAAAATGATTAAAAACCTGGGAAAGCCGACTGAGAATATTTACGCCGGGGGATTTTCCCGGCGCGGGCGGGGCTGGAGAGGAGTATTGGAACGTCGTGAGGGGGGCCCTTTTGGGAAACGGCATGATTTTTGATAGTAACTACATAGGAAAATGAAAAGGAATTAATTGCTGTCAACAGCAGTAAAATTGAAGAAAGAGAGCATTCCGGGAGATAGCCTGGAGATACTTCAAAAGAGGCGCTTTAACGCAAAAATAAGAGGTATCGTTCACTTTTTTCAAGTTGTTGAATTTATTTGCTTTTTATTGTCCGGTTTTATCGTTTTTTTTGTTTTTTGGTCAGTTTCTGGGGACTTTAACTTTTTTGCGTAGCTCAGGGGGTATTGAAGCCTCTTATCATCATAAGGGGTAATACTTCCTCGGAGAATTAACTATGGTTGCATCGAACCAGGAAATCCATTTAAAGGATTATCTCCGAGTCATTTTGAAGCGAAAGTGGATCATCGGCACATTTATGGTGATCGTGGTAACCCTTGCCGTTCTTTCCTCCCTGAACAGAGAACCCTACTATAGAGCCGCCGTTCGTTTATCCATCCAGAAACAGGACTCAAATGTCATTCTCTTCCCCAATATGGCTTTTCCCCTCTACGATCCGAATTATTACCAGACTCAATACACCATCCTCCGGAGTCGGCCCTTGGCGCAGAGGGTCATAAAAAAGCTGGGACTTCAGGAAAGTCCGGAGTTTAAGCCTTCACCCCGGCGAAAGTTCAATCTCGATATTAAGGCCCCGGTGTCCTGGCTATTGAAGAAGGTGAACCCGGTTAATCTCTTCAAGAGGTCTTCCAGCACAAAGAGGATCATCAAACCGAAGAATGCAAGGAACAACGGGATAAGCCAGGCACTGGTCAACGCCTTTATCGGACGCTTAGATGTTACACCGATGAAGGATAGCAAAATGGTAGTGGATCTCAGTTTTACGGGACGTTATCCTCATATTATCGCCCAAATCGCCGATGCCGTCGCCGAAGAATACATCAATATGACCATGGAAGCAATGATTGAAGGCGCCCAGAAGATGATGGATAAGCTCGATGAGCAGTTGTCTCAACAAAAGGAAAAGGTAGAGAAATCTGAAATCGGCCTCCAGAAGTACAAGGAAAAACAGAACATCGTCTCCTTGGAGGAAAAACAGAACATCGTCGTTCAGCGGCTTTCCCAGCTCAATGCACTGGTAACCTCGGCAAAGACCGAGAGAATTGCCATTGAGACGAGATACAAGGAACTCAAGAAATTAGCTGACCGGCCGGAGATGATTGAGTCCCTCCCCTCTATCTTGAGCAACGCTATGATCCAGCAGCTCAAAACCGATTACGTTGGTCTCCAGAGAAAATATTCCGAGGTCTCAAAAAAATATGGAGCAAAGCACCCCAAAATGATCGAGCTGAGATCCCAGATTGGTCTGATGAAGAGAAAGATTGCCCTCGAGGTCAAGAAGAATGTCAATAGCCTTATGACCGAATATAAGGTGGCACAATCGAAGGAGGACACCCTCGTGGGGGCTTTGGAGAACCAAAAGACAGAAGCGCTGGAGTTAAATAGGAAGGCCATCGACTACGGGATCTTGCGACGGGAAGCGGAGAGTAACCGTCAAATGTATAATATCTTAATTAAGAAGATGAAGGAAGTGGATTTAGGCAGTGAACTGAAGGGCACCACTATCAGGATCATCGATCCGGCTCAGGTCCCGAGAAGTCCAATAGGGCCTAAAAATGGATTCAATATTCTCTTTGCGGCTTTCATCGGTGTGGGACTAGGAGTGGGTATTGCCTTTTTCCTGGAGTATATCGACACAAGCATGAAAACCCCTGAGGATATCAAGCGAATCCAGGTTCCTTACATGGGTTTCATACCGAAATTCCACTCAAACAACCATTTAGAGCTTATCGTTCAGGAGGATCCTAAATCCCTCGTGTCGGAGGCCTATCGGACTTTGCGGACGGGTATTCTGTTTTCCGGTTCAAAGCCCTCGCCTCAGCTTATCCAGGTCACCAGTGCGGGACCTCAAGAGGGAAAGACCATCACCGCTGCCAACGTGGCCACAGTAATGGCCCAAAGTGGGAGTCGAGTGCTCATTGTGGATTGCGATATGCGGAAACCCAGGATCCATGAGATCTTTGGGATACCAAACGCACGCGGTCTCTCCGACCTTCTCGTTGATGGGGAGGATGGGTTTTCCTTCATCAAGAAGACGAAGGTTCCCAATTTGGACCTGCTTACCTGCGGAACGATTCCCGCTAACCCCTCCGAGCTCTTGAGCTCCAAGAGGATGCAGAGGCTATTGACGCTCCTCGGCGAGAAATATGATCGGATCATCATGGATTCACCTCCGGTTCTCGCAGTGACGGATTCGATTGTGCTGAGTCGGCTGGTGGAAGGGATTATCCTGGTAGTGGGGGCAGGAACTTCCAGTAGAAATGGTGTTTCGAGGGCAGTGGAGCAGCTCAAGGAGGTTAATGCCCGTATCGTCGGGGCCATGCTGAATAATTTAAACGTGGAGAAGGAACGTTACTATTATTCCCGGTACTATTATTATAATTACGGGAAGTATGGGTACCGTAGCTACGGGGATAACGGAGATGGAAGAAAGAGGAAAAAGAGAAGAGTTTTGAGGCACTACTATTCGACGAAGCCAAGCGGGAAATCAATAAATCGCTCGAAAAAGGAAAATCGCCAGCGAGCGTCTTAGGAAAGTATATCAGGTTGATCAAGAGCTCAATGAGGGGAAAGGACCGACCACCCTATCGTTTCTTTCCCCCTTTTTTTACAATCCTATCAACGATTGCGGATGTTGAGACGCCTTCGATTTGAGGGATGATAACCACCTTACCCCCCATCCCCTCAACTACCTCCCTTCCGATGGTGGTTTCAGGAGTCCAATCCCCGCCCTTGACCAAAATATTGGGTTTCAGGGAGGAGATGAGCTCCAGCGGATCGGGTTCATCGAAGATCACTACATAATCGACACATGCCAGGGCTGATAGGATCTCGGCCCTTTCTGCCTCAGGGGTGAAGGGCTTGGACGGCCCCTTTATGGATCGAATGGACCGATCGCTATTAAGGGCCACAATCAAGATATCCCCTTCCTTTTTAGCCTCCACGAGACAACGAATGTGGCCAATATGGAGGATGTCGAAACAACCATTGGTAAATACGATCCTCTTCCCACTCCGTTTAAGGCCTTGGAGGATATCCCTCAACTCATCCTTTGCTTTTATCTTATCCCTCACTTCTTACGTCCTTTTTCCCTATCCCGTGCCAGCTCTTCTTATATGCAGCGTCTCAAATAGTTGCACATAATTCAGCCGAGGACTAAATCCTAAAGTCGCCTATCTCGTTTGTCTGGTCTATCTTGGTTTTTTTCGTTCATCTCGTTGACCAGATAGACCAAATGAACAAAAGAAACCAGATCAACCAGAAAGATTTTGGTCATTTGATCATTAGTGCTTTGTATTTGTTTAGAGCTTGGTACTTTGTGTTTAGTATTTCCCCTTAGGGCTTCGGTCATTTGAATTTGTTTAGAGTTTAGAATTTCGTATTTAGAATTTGCCGCTATTCTTTCCTATACACAGATATTTATGTCATCCTATATAAAATCGATACCTATGCTTGATGGCTTCGTAAAAAGTCCAACTTCTGCGTTGCGCTGCATCCCCTGCCCTGTTAAATTGAAGGCAGCCATATCAAGAGATATGGGATATAGAAGCTGCTTGAAAAAACAGTAACATCAGACAAAGAAAATATTTAACAGGGTGAATCACTGCAGCGTACTGTAAGTACGCCTCATTCCTCAGGATTTGCCCGCCTTGAATTTGGAGCTTTTTACTTTGCCATCGAATTTTGACTTTTTACGAGATCATCATGCTTCGCCGCGGAAAAAAGGCAATGAACCCTAGGATTTCCCCTCAAAAAAGACCTTATACGCCCTGAAGGTCTCATAGATATCCACTTTGCTTGCCACTTCAAAGGGCGAGTGCATACCCAGGAGGGGCGCACCACAGTCAATGATATCCATTCCGTAGCTCGCCAAATACTTAGCCACCGTTCCACCTCCTCCCTCATCAACCTTGCCCAATTCGGCCATTTGCCAGGTGATTTGGTGATCGTTGAATAGTTTCCTGATCTCCGCTACATATTCGGCACTGGCATCGCTTGTGGCGTACTTCCCCCCGGATCCCGTGAACTTGGATAGACAAACTCCATAACCGATCTTGGCCGCATTCTGTTTTTCATGGACGTCCTGGTAGTTGGGATCCATTGCTCCATCCACGTCCCCCGAAAGGGCTCTGGAGCGAAACAGGACTTGCCTCAGGGCCATATCAATCAGTTCTTCCCCCGATAATCTGAGGAGGTCGGCCACGATCCATTCCAAGAATTTGGATTTAGCACCGGTATTCCCCTCGCTGCCTATTTCCTCCTTATCTAAAAAAAGGGCGAGGATGGTATATTCCGGATCTTCTACCGAATCGATAGCCCTCAAAGAGGCGTAGGCACAGAGTTTGTCATCCTGGCCGTAGGCACCCACGAGGCTCTTATCGAACCCGACATCCCTGGCTTGATGGGCCGGGACCAATTCCAGCTCAGCGCTCAAGAAATCCTCCTCCACCAATCCGTATTGGTTAAAGAGAAAATCGAGAAGGTTAAGCTTTATACGTTCTTTTGCCTCCTCATCGGGGAATGGAATACTTCCCGCCAGGATGGTCAATTTTTCCCCCTGTATGGCCTCCCTCAGTTTTTTCTCGTCTTGAACCCTTCTCGAAAGATGGGGCATTAAATCGCAAACGGTGAATACGGGATCACCGGCCTCCTCGCCAAGGCGCAATTTCAATTGGGTACCGTCCCTTTTAATCATCGTTCCATGGAGGGCCAAGGGTTTTGCCACCCACTGGTATTTCTTTATGCCGCCGTAATAGTGGGTTCGAAGAAGGCCCATCTCCAATTCTTCATAGAGAGGATTTTGCTTCAGGTCGAGTCTCGGCGAATCGATATGGGATATGATGATTCGCATTCCGTCGGAGAGGGTATGTTGCCCCAGGATTACCAGGGCGATGTTCTTGTTTTTGTTCACCCAATAGATCCTCCGTTTCTTTTTTTGATCGGAAATTTCCCGGAAGCCCTTTTCTTGGGCGTAGCTGAGTACTTCGACAACTGCCTCCCTCTCCGTTTTGGCGCCATCGAGAAATCGTTTGTAGTCATCGGCAAAGAGGAAACACTCCTTCCTATAGGGCTCCTGCATCTGGTCCCAGGCTAACCTGCCCTTCAATTTCAGCGTATCCTCCAAATGTTTGGCCTTTTTTTTGTCCCCGGGCATGTTTCTCCTCCCTTTCGACCTTTTTCCGGGCTTTAAATCCATGAAAGGATATACCATTTCAAAATGATAATCAAACTTCCCCAGGGGAGTCAAGGCAGCACCGTTTAACCAGTAGGGAGAATGGCTATTGGCATTGACAAATGACCACTATTTATTTTACTTAATGACCAATGATGGAAAAGCTCATCCTTGCTTCTTCATCGCCCAGGAGGCGGCAACTTCTGCGACAAATCGGGCTGGATTTCGATGAATTTCCCAGCGGGGTGAAGGAGGATTTCATCGATGGGGAGGGCCCGAAAGATCACGTGCTTCGCTTGGCCGAGGGTAAAGCCCGGAAAGTGGGCCAGATGTATCCTAACCGCTGGGTGATCGGAGCGGATACCGTCGTTTCAATTGATGGGGTGATTCTGGGAAAACCGCAAACGGAACGGGAGGCCTACCAGATGCTCATTCGGTTGAGCGGAAGGGATCATGTGGTTGTCACGGGGGTATCCCTTTGGCATGGGGCCAAGGGGAAGGTGGAGACCATAGCCGTCGAGACTCTGGTGGGGATAAAAACCCTCAATCCTGAGGAGATTAACTGGTATATCGGGACGGGGGAGCCCTTCGGCAAGGCCGGAGGATACGCCATTCAAGGAATCGGGGCCTTCATGGTTCAACGGATCGAGGGCTCCTACACGAATGTAGTCGGCCTCCCTCTTTGTGAACTTCTGGAAGTATTGAATCACCTGAAGGCCGTAGATCTATTGAGGAGACCATGAGCCCCGATCTCCAGCTTCAATGGGTAGTGAGATGTCATCAACAAGGGATAATCTTTTGAGGGTCTTGGAGCAAATGGATAAGGCGGCGGGAAGGGCTGGCCATGACCCGCGGAAGATCAAGTTGGTCGCCGTCTCGAAGACCATAGAGTCAGCTCGGATTCAAGAAGCTATTGAGGCGGGCGTGACTATCCTCGGGGAGAACTACGTGCAGGAAGCCCGAAAAAAGATCGCAGAGATTGGGCATGGGGTTCAATGGCATATGATCGGACATCTGCAGAAAAATAAGGCGAGACATGCCATAACCCTATTCGACTACATTCACTCCATCGATGGAATCCCCTTGGCCCAGGAGCTAGACCGGAGGGCTGCACAAAAGGGGATACGGGTGAGGGCCTTGGTTGAGGTGAACCTATCGGGAGAGGCCGCCAAATTTGGGATTAGCTCCGAGGCAGTGATGGACTTGATTTACCATGTAGCTCCTCTGAAACATATTTCCATCGAGGGTTTGATGACCATGCCCCCCTACTTCGATGAGCCGGAAAAGGCACGTCCGTACTTCATAAGGCTTCGAGAGCTCAGGGATCGGATTGAGAAAGAGGGGATTGAGGGAATCCGGATGGATGAACTCTCCATGGGAATGTCGGGGGATTTCGGGGTGGCTATCGAGGAGGGGGCGACGATGGTCCGGGTGGGGACAGCGATCTTTGGGGAGAGGAGTTATTGAGGGGGGGTACTGGAATAAGGTTGAGGAGTCAGGCCTCGAAGAGAGGGATTTCCCTTCTTTCTTTTCTCATTCCTCTTTTCATTCTGTGGGCCGGCTGTGGGAAGAAAGGACCTCCCGTTTCCCTCGACCGCATCGTCCCGAAGGCCATAACGGATTTAGAGGCCTCGGTGCGGGAGGAACGGGTGATTTTGCAGTGGTCGCTGCCACAAGAGAACATGGACGGGTCGAAGTTGGTGGATTTGCTGGGTTTCAAGGTCCTCAGGGGTTCCTTTGATGGAGAGGAGTGCAAGGGTTGTCCAGAGAGATTGGTTCCCATCGCTGAGGTTGATTTAGCTTCGGGGGAAGGTTACTTGACAAAGGACGATCGGGTCTTCTGGGTGGATAAGGGGTTGCGGGCTGGGAGAACTTATGGATATAGGGTGCTGGCTTTTAATAGAAGGGGCCATTTTAGCCAGGAGTCCAATAAGGTTGAAGTACTGTGGGACATACCCCCTCCTCCGCCGAAGCAATTGCGCGCTGTGGCTGGTGATGGTATGGTGGAATTGGAGTGGGCTCCTGTGGAGGAGGCTGTGGGATACAACCTCTATCGGGGTGTGGTTGAGGGGGATTTTCCGCTGCATCCGCTAAACCCGGAACCCATCGAGGATACACACCACCGGGATACTGGAGTGGTGAATGACAGGGATTATCGGTACACGGTGAGAAGCGTGAGCAAGGCAGGGAAGACCCTGATCGAGGGTAGCAGTTCAACCCGCATCATTGTGACTCCGGTAGACCTCATCCCTCCTTCTCCTCCAACTGGAGTGGTCGCTTTTCCCTTGTCCCAGGGTGTGGAGCTAACATGGAGTGCGAATCCCGAACCTGATGTCGTGGGGTATCGCGTCTATCGGAGGAGGGTATTCGAGGGGGAATTTGAGAGGCTAACGGATGAAATGGTAAGGGGAACCATCTACTTGGACAGGGGGGTGGGAAGGGACGAGGAGTACGATTACGGTGTGACGGCTATAGATGGCTCACGGCATCAAAACGAAAGCGCTTTTTCGGAGATAGTAAGGGTAAAATATATCTATATCCAGTAAGCCCAGGCCTTCCAAGGCTCTAATGGGGGGAATGTGATGCACTATTTTCAATACAAGGATGGGGACCTCTGTTGCGAGGAGGTGCCCATAGCGACAATAGCCGAGAGTGTGGGAACGCCCTTCTATCTTTACAGTTATAAGACATTAGTCCGACATTTCAAGGCGTTTGACTCGGCATTTGAAGAAGTCCCTCACTTGGTGTGCTATTCGGTAAAGGCCAACTCGAATTTAGCCCTGTTAAGGATTTTCGTAAACTTAGGGGCCGGTTTGGATGTAGTGTCAGGGGGAGAGTTCTTTAGGGCATTCAAGTCGGGGGTAGATCCCAAGAAGGTTGTCTTCTCCGGGGTAGGAAAAACGGCGGAGGAGGTAGAGTATGCCCTGAGTTCAGGAATTTTGATGTTTAATGCCGAATCATCTCAGGAATTGGCCCGTATCGACGAGATAGCGGGAAGGCTAGGGAAGAGGGCTCCCGTGGCCATACGGATCAACCCGGATATCGATCCCAAAACCCATCCCTATGTCGCAACTGGATTGAGGGAAAACAAGTTCGGGATAGATTTCAACCTCTCCATGAAGGAGTACATCTTCGCCAACGGGTTGCCCAACATTGAGATCATTGGGGTGGATTGCCATATCGGCTCTCAATTGATCGAGCTCCAGCCCTTCGTGGAAGCCCTAAGGAAGGTGAAGGAGTTGATCCACGCCCTCGGTCAGAGGGGAATCGGGATCCAATACCTCGACCTCGGGGGAGGACTGGGGATAACCTATAAGGATGAAGTTCCTCCTCATCCCACGGAATACGCCAAGGCCATTGTCGAGGAGGCATCGGATTTGGATTACACCTTAATCTTCGAGCCGGGAAGAGTTATCGTGGGGAATGCCGGGATCTTGGTGAGCCGGGTCCTCTATACCAAGACGACCGAGGAAAAGAACTTCGTCATCATAGATGCCGGCATGAATGACCTCATAAGGCCAGCTCTATACGGTTCGTTTCAGGGAATTCTACCGGTGACCAAGGGGGAGAAGGAGGAGATAGTGGCGGATGTAGTTGGTCCCATCTGTGAGTCGGGGGATTTCATGGCAAAAAATAGGAGGATGCGCAAATCTAATCCGGGTGATCTGGTAGCCGTGATGAGCGCCGGGGCCTATGGGTTTTCAATGTCCTCCAATTACAACGCTCGGCCGAGGGTGTGCGAGGTGCTTGCCAGGGGAGATCGCTTCCATCTCATTAGGGAAAGGGAGACCTATGAGGATCTGATTCGAGGGGAGAAGATACCGGATTTCCTGTTATAATCTTGCCCAAGCAGGCTTTTATTTATGACGACATAAATATTTGCGTGAAGGCAGTATATATAACATGGTCGATGGTTTGGCTTGAGAGAGGAGGGAACCATGAAGATTCCCTTTTATAAGATGAGCGGCAGTGGAAATGATTTCGTCATCATCGATAATCAGAAGGGAATCTTGGAGGGAGTGAACCTCCCGGAATGGGTGAAAAAGATCTGCCGCCGTGGGCTCTCTATTGGGGCGGACGGGGTTATCCTTGTGGAAAATTCCCCCAAGGCTGACTTCAAATGGCGCTTTTTCAATGCCGATGGTGGCGAGGCGGAGATGTGTGGTAATGGGGGCCGGTGCGTTGCGAGGTTTGCCTCTTTAACCGGCATTGCGGGCAGGTCGCTATCCTTTGATACCCTTTGCGGGTTGATAGAAGCGGAGGTCGTTGAGGAGCGGGTCAAACTGAGGATGGGAGATCCCTCCGATTTGAAGTTAGATTACCCGATATCCATTGATGGAAGCGAATATATTGTCAGCAGTATCAATACGGGTGTACCCCACGTTGTCCAGATAGTGGAGGACTTGGAAAACTATGACGTCTCGAAGTTTGGGCCGGCAATCCGGTATCATCCGGTCTACCAGCCGAATGGGACCAATGCCAACTTCATCGAGGTAAGAGGTGAAAACACCATCCACATTCGAACCTACGAGAGGGGTGTGGAGGATGAAACGTTGGCCTGCGGGACGGGGGCCGTGGCTTCTGCCCTCATCGGGGCCTCGAAGGGCTTGGCCTCTTCGCCGGTTTCGGTACATCCAAAAGGCGGAGAGGTCCTGACCATTCATTTTAAAGGGAAGGAGAGGGGTTTCAGCGATGTCTTCTTGGAAGGGGATGCCCGGGTGGTTTATGAGGGGCAATTGTGGGAGGAGGCTTACATGGGGCAATGAACTATATCTTTGTAATCTTTATATGACGACATAAGTATTTGCGTAATAGGAAAGAACAGACGGAAATTCTAAACACGAATTTTCTAAACTCTAAACAATATCAAATTACCAAAATCTTTCTGGTTGATCTGGTTTCTTTTGTTCATTTGGTCTATCTGGTCAACAAGATGAACGAAAAGAACCAAATAGACCAGACAAACGAGATAGGCGACTTTAGGATTTAATCCCTGTTTGAATTATGGGTGACTATTTAAAACGCTACATATATTTCATCTTGCCAAACGAGGAGCATTGAGATGATAAAGGCCATCGTTGTTGGAGCGGCAGGGAGGATGGGAGGAACGGTGATTAGCACCATCCAGGAAGCAGAGGGGATCGAGGTCTCGGGGGCAGTTGAGCGGCCGGATCACCCTTTTCTTAATCGGGATATCGGGGAAGTCGCCGGGTTGGGGGAGATCGGGGTACCCCTGGTTGGGGATATCCAGAGGGCGATTAAGGCCGGGGAAGTGGTTATCGATTTTACGAACCCAGAGGTCTCATTGAGGAGTTTGGAGGTATCCTCGGGAAGCGGTGTGGCTGCGGTAATTGGGACCACAGGGTTCACCCCTCAACAGATGGAAAAGGTAGCTCAATTGGCGAAGGAAACTCGGTGTGTCCTTTCCCCCAACATGAGCGTGGGCGTCAACCTGATGTTCAAGATCGTAGGGGAAATCGCCCGGATATTGAGAGACGACTATGACGTTGAGATTGTGGAGGCCCACCACCGGTTCAAAAAGGATTCCCCCAGCGGTACGGCCATGAAGCTGGGGGAAACCGTCGCGTCGGCTTTGAACAGGGACTTCCCTCAGGTAGGTGTATTTGGGCGGAGAGGGGTTATCGGGGAACGGACACCCCAGGAGATCGGGATGCAGGTGGTTCGGGCGGGGGATATCGTCGGAGACCACACGGTCATCTTTGGGGGCCTGGGGGAGAGGTTGGAGGTGATCCACCGCTCCCATAGCCGAGATAATTTCGCCCGGGGAGCGATCAGGGCGGCCAAATGGGTGGTAACGCAGCCCAACGGCCTCTATGACATGGGGGATGTTCTGAGTTTGAAATGATTCCTTCCTGTTAAGGGGCTATCTGGGGGAGTTTGCGGCGAAAAGTTCCTTTTTCCGAAATCCAAACTTGAGCGAAGGGACAGGGAAGGTTCTTATACCTTGGAGAGGGTGATGCGATGAAGATGCAAAAGTCTATTCGGCTTTTCGAAGAGGCACAGAAGTATCTCTGCGGGGGAGTAAATAGCCCAGTCCGGGCTTTCAAGGCAGTGGGGATGACCCCCTTATTTATCGATCGTGCCCAGGGTTCGAAGATATACGACGTCGATGGTAACGAATATGTCGACTACATTGGGTCATGGGGACCGATGATCTTGGGACATGCCCATCCCGAGGTGGTTTCCGGCTTGAAGGAAGCGGCGGAACGGGGGACCAGTTATGGAGCGCCCACGGAGTTGGAGGTGAAGCTTGCGAAAGAGGTGACGAGGGCTTTTCCCTCTATGGAGCAGGTGCGGATGGTTAGCTCAGGCACGGAGGCGGCCATGAGCGCTATCCGCCTGGCAAGGGGTTACACGGGGAGGGACAAAATCATTAAGTTCGAGGGATGCTACCATGGGCACGCGGATAGCCTCTTGGTCAAAGCGGGCTCTGGGGCCACGACGCTCGGGATTCCAGATAGCAAGGGGGTTCCCAGCGACTTCGCCCAGAATACCCTTACCGCCACCTTCAACGATCTCCGATCCGTTGAGAGGTTGATTGATGTCCACGGCGAGGAGAGCGCCTGTATCATCGTTGAGCCCATTGCAGGAAATATGGGAGTTGTCCCCCCGGAGGAGGGATTTTTGGAAGGGCTGAGGGCAATATGCGATGACATGGGAATCGTCCTCATCTTCGATGAAGTAATTACCGGGTTCAGAGTTTCCTATGGCGGGGCTCAAGCCCTTTACGGCCTGAGGCCGGACTTGACGTGTTTGGGAAAGGTGATCGGCGGAGGATTGCCGGTGGGGGCCTTTGGGGGCAGGAAGGAAATCATGGAGAGGCTCGCTCCATCCGGTGATGTTTATCAGGCGGGCACACTTTCAGGGAATCCCCTGGCCATGACCGCCGGGTTGATAACCCTCCGCATCCTTCAGCGAGAGGGTATCTATGAACAATTGGCGCAAAAATCGGACATCCTTTCCAGAGGAGTTCGGGAGATCGCGGAAGAAGGGACGTTTCCCTTCACCTGTAATCAGGCGGGACCGATGCTCACGTTTTTCTTCACGGAGGGACCGGTAACGGACTTTTCCACGGCAAAAAGGAGCGATACAACCCTCTTCAGCCGATTCTTCTCAGGCATGCTCAATCGGTCCATTTATGTCGCTCCTTCTCAATTCGAAGCCTTCTTTATCTCCTTGGCCCACACGGATGATGACATCGCGAGAACCTTGGAGGCTTGCCGGGCTGTCTTTCGGGAAATCTCCTTGTGAGGGTACTCCTGGATCGGCTATTTCGCGGAGTCGTTCCTCTTGGCCTTTTCTATGAGCTCGATGAGGCTGACTATTTTCGATTTGGGTTTTGCGTAGACCGAGCGACTCAGTTCTCCCGGGGTGAAGTTTTCCCCCAGGTAGGTTTCGATCTCTACCCTCTCCCACCAGCAGTCCATGATCTTACGGCAGGGGAGATTCCGGTTGGAGCTCCGACAGTATTGAAAGGGAACCTGGTGTCCCAAGAGCCTGCACCGAATTTCCAGGGAATCGTACTTTTTGATGGATTTTCCTTTCCGGACCATGTGAGAGAAGATGAACATCCTTTGGGGAGACCATTCCCACGGGATGGCCCGTGGGAATGGTGAGGGGTTCAAATCTCCTTGCCTCCCCTCATCTTTTTCGGTTTGGGCAGTCCCTCTATGGACTCGAGGGATTTCTTCAACTCCTCCTCGGGGAGGGGGTAATCGACCAATTTCCCACTGAAATAGGCATCGTACCCTGTGAGATCCATCAAGCCATGGCCGCTCCAATTGAGGAGGATTACCTTCTCCTTCCCCTCCTCCTTGGCCTTTTTCGCCTCCTCGATAACCGTGAAGATGGCGTGGCTCGTTTCGGGGGCTGAGATAAAGCCCTCGGTCCTTGCCCACTGGACGGCCGCCTCATATGCCTCTAATTGGTTGTACGCCCTGGGTTCGATGAGGTCCTCGATGATACACTGGCTTAGGAGGGGAGCAATGCCGTGATAGCGGAGCCCTCCAGCGTGAATGGGAGGTGGGATGAATTTGTGTCCAAGGGTGTACATTGGCAATAGCGGCGTGGTCTCCGCGGTGTCCCCGAAATCGTAGGAGAAGGGTGATCGGGTCATGGTGGGGCACGAGGTGGGTTCCGACGGGACGATGGTGATCTCTGCCCCGTTAATTTTGTCCAGCACGAAGGGAAAGGCCAAACCCGAGAAATTGCTTCCGCCCCCTGCGCAACCGCACACCACATCCACCTTCTTCTCCCCTAACTTTTCCAGCTGTTTCTTGGCCTCAAGGCCGACAATGGTCTGGTGCATCAAGACGTAGTTGAGCACGCTTCCAAGGGAGTATCGGGTGTCCTTGGAGGTGACGGCATCCTCGATGGCCTCGCTGATAGCGATGCCTAAACTTCCCGGAGAGTCCGGGTTTTCCTCGAGGATTTTCCTGCCCGCATTGGTTTCCTTGCTGGGGCTGGCAATGCAGTTGGCGTTCCAGCAGTTCATCATCAGCCTTCTATAGGGCTTCTGGTCATAGCTGATTCTCACCATGTACACCTTGCACTCCAGGCCGAATAGGCAGGTAGCGAAGCTCAGGGCGCTTCCCCACTGGCCCGCCCCTGTCTCGGTAGTCATCCTCTTAATGCCGAAAGCCTTATTGTAGTAAGCTTGGGCCACTGCCGTGTTGGGCTTGTGGCTTCCCGGGGGGCTTACCCCCTCGTTCTTGTAGTAGATTCGGGCTGGAGTGCCGAGAGACTCTTCCAAGCTATATGCCCGATATAAGGGCGTCGGGCGCCACAGGAGATATTTTTCCATCACCTCATCGGGGATGTCGATCCAACGCTCCTGACTCATCTCCTGTTCTATGAGGTTCATGGGGAAGACTGGGGCTAATGCATCCGGTCCGATGGGCTCACCCGTGGCGGGATGGACTGGGGGCTGAAGTGGATCGGGCAAATCGGCCTGGATATTATACCACTGCTTTGGTATTTCATCCTCCGTCAAAAACACTTTCACCTGTTTCATAGACGTCTCCTTTCCGGACTAATGGATGAGTTTTGGAGAGTCCCTTGGCCCCCCGACAAGGATTTTCCTTCATCCACGCTTATCCAATAACTCATCCGTCGAGCTTCTGAGAAAAGGTGCACAATGAGATGCCCCGGTTACGTGGAAGCGATGGCAACCGGTAAAACGATTCTCCATAATACCAAACCCGTTCTTCATGTCAAGAAAATTCTATTCTGAAGCTTCCCGAGTTTTTAGGGAAGATAGTTGTCTCTGAGCATAATCTGCTGGAGAAGCAGGGTAAATATTCATCAGTTCCGAAGCAATTGTTGCCCAGTCGAAAGTCGTGTGGAAAATAGAAAAAGCAGAACGGGAATTTCCGTTCTGCTGATACTCGAAAGCGCTCGAGACGGAGGTGAGTGTTCGGAGGGACGAATTGAAATCACTCATCTCCTTGAGACATAACTCGTCTGTCCTGTGCCAACAACTCCATCCGGCAGTTCGTTGACGATGGCCATCTGGGGACAGACAAAGGCGCAGATTCCATACTCCTCGCAGAGCATTCTGAGAACCGACGCCTTGCCGTTTGTGAGGCCGATGACGCCCACTGGACAGCTTTTCACACAGATGTCACACCCATTGCATTTAGATACATTGATCTCCGGAATCATGGTCAATCTCCTCGGGCTGTTCTTCGGTGTTAATGCTCCTCCCTATGGAAGGTTTGATAGTGCAAGAAGTCGATATCCATCCCCGCGCTATAGCTATCATGGATGGCGGCATACCCCCTTCCCGCGCCAACTTTATTGGTATAGGCTCCCTGGGTAGTTACGATTCCTGCCCCTCCTCTTGCCTGGGCCTTCATGTAGGCCACCTCTTTATCCGTCACATACCCGTCCCAGTAGTTGAAATTGGTCTCGGTAGAGGCGTATTCGATTCGGTTTTTCGTTTCGATCTTGCCGATCCTGCCGGGACTGAAAATGTGGGGATACTTCCCTTCGCCTAGTCTCATCCTCTTCCTTCTTCTTTGAGCAGCGAAGAGCGACTTTTTCAGAGATCTCCGGGATAACCGTTGACACCTCTGGGATATTCGCATACTATGAGCGCGACTCGACAGGGGAGCCCTTGCACATCCCCTTTTTGCTTTAGCCTGAGGTCAGGAGATCGATGGAAGAAGAGGATCTATTCGTCGTTACCGTGGTTGGAGAAGATAGGGTTGGCCTCGTCGCCTCCGTTACAGGCGTCTTATTCGAGGCGGGGCTAAATATCGTTGATATCGAACAGAGCGTCATCCACGCTCAATTCACGATGGTTCTCTTGGTGCAACCCTTCGGGCCTGCCTTCGATATGCAGCAACTGAGGCGGGACTTAGAGGGTATTGGCAGGGATTTGGACCTGAATATCGCCGTGATGCCCATGAGGGAGTTCAACGGATTGCGCCTGGCGGACGAAAGGACTCCTTACGTCCTGACTATCCTCGGATCAGATCGTCCCGGAGTTGTAGCGGCAATTTCCCGCGTATTGGCCGAGGGCTCGGCCAATATTGAAAAGATCAAGATGATCGCGCGGGGAGAATTTCTGGCCATGGAGATACTCGTGGATATCCGAGGGGGAAACTTCTCCCCTCTCGGGGAAAGGCTCTTGGAGGTGGCCAATGAGATCGGAATGGATATCATAGCCCAGCCGGAAAGGATATACAAGAAACGAAAGAAGATAATCGTCTTCGATATGGATTCCACCATCGTTGATGCTGAAATCATTGATGAGATGGCACGATTTTGCGGCATGGGCCAGGAAGTTGGGGAGATAACGGAGCGGGGGATGCGGGGTGAGATCGACTTTGCCCAGTCGTTGAGGGAGAGGGTGGGCTGCCTCAAAGGAATTGGTATGGACGATTTGAAATCCCTCAGCAAAAGCATGAGATTGACTGAGGGGGCAGGGGAGTTGATCTCAGCCCTTAAGGAGATGGGGTTCAAGATTGCGTTAATCAGCGGTGGTTTCGACTTCTTCACCGATGTCATCAAGGAGAGATTGGGATTCGATTATGCCTTCGGGAATCAATTGGAGACCAAAGGAGGAAGGTTGACGGGGAGGGTGAAGGGGAGGATAATCGATGCGAAGCGAAAGGCGGAAATTGTCGATGAAATTTGCAGAGGGGAAGGGGTAACACAGGAAGAAGTTGTGGCTGTGGGGGATGGAGCAAACGATCAGATCATGGTCGCCAATGCCGGACTGGGGATTGCCTTCAACGCAAAGGACGTTTTGAAGAGGGTAGCTGATGGTTCTCTCACCAAGGACCACTTGAAGGGGGTGTTATATTGCCTCGGCATAAGCGACTTGGATCTCGGCAGATAGGCCTTCGGTCCAGGAAGATGGCTGATGGAAGGGAGGAGCAGGTGATCAAAGCGGTCATTCTGGATTTCGATGGGACATTGGCGGAATTGAATATTGATTTCTCGGCAATGAAGGAGAAAATCCTTAACCTCATCGAGGAATACGGCATTGTTCGGGAATCCTTGAGGGAGAAATATGTACTTGAAATCATCGATGAAGGCTCCTCCATTTTGCTGAAAAGTGAGCGGCCTTTGGCGGAACACTTCAGGGAGAAGGCCCAAAAGATGTTGAGGGAGAAAGAATTGGAGGCGGCCTCCGAGAGCCGTCTCTTACCGGGCGTGGAATCCATGCTGAGGAGCCTAAGAACTGCCGGGGTGAAGGTTGGTATCATTACCAGAAACTGTGATGGAGCGGTTCGGAGGATGTGTGCCCACATCGAATCCCTTTGCGACACTTTCCTGTCGAGGGATTCCGTTGAAAGGGTCAAACCGGATCCCCACCACCTCGCCACACTCCTTAACAGGCTGGGAGTGACTTTTGAAGATGCCATTATGGTAGGGGACCATCCCATGGATATTCTCGTCGGGAAAAGAGTCGGAATGCGTACGGTGGGGGTATTAACGGGGAGGACCACGAGGGATCAATTTCTGGAGACAGGGGCTGATTACGTCTTGGAAAGCGCTTCCCAGCTCACCGAATTGATTGAGAGGCTGAATTGGGAGCCTTAGTTATTCCACCGGTTAACCCCTTTGGTCAGGAAACAGTCCATCTCATATGATTTTTCCCTCGATCTCCGTTGGGAGGACCAATGGCATGGGAAGGTTTTATGGATTTTCCTTCCCTTCGGTTGATCCCTCCGGTTTTACCCCAAGGCCGAAGATTTATCCCTTCCAGCCGAGTTTGGGTGCTGCGGCTCACCCCGATGGGGCGAGGCTAGAGGCTAAAGGCTAGAGGCTAAAGGCTAGAGGCTAAAGGCTAGAGGCTAAAGGCTAAGGGCTAAAGGCACTTTTTAGTGCTGCGGTTTGAAGGATGAATTTACGCTCACGGACAAAGGTTTCCCTCAGAAACATAAAAAACTCCAGAAACTCAAGAAACTCCAAAGACCTCGTATATTGACATTACAGGGCGTATGAAATAAGATTAACTGCGTTTGAGGCCGTTTTTGAGACAGATCATCGTGGGGAAAGTCAACGTGGCTCCCTGAGTCTTAAGGGAAAAGGTTTTGGATGGAGAAGAAGTATCTATTTTCTCCTGGGCCTACGATGTTGCCCCAGGATATCATGCTGAGGATGGCTGAACCGATTATCCACCATCGGGAAGCCGAATATGAAGCGATATTCCAGGAGGTCCGCGAAGGGCTCAGGTATCTTTTCCAAACCAAGAATGAGGTCCTCGTATTCGCCTCCTCAGGAACTGGGGCCATGGAAGGCACGGTAGCCAACCTGTTATCGTCTGGGGATAAGGCCCTGGTGGTGCGCGGGGGTAAGTTTGGCGAGCGGTGGGAGGAGATTTGTCGGGTTTATGGGATAGAGGTGAGGCCCATTGATGCAGAGTGGGGGGAGGTCGTTGACCTGAACGTGATCGAGGACAGCTTGAAGGAGGATCCCTCTATTCGGGCCGTGTTCACTCAGGCCACTGAGACCTCCACGGGGGTGGTTCATCCTATACAGGAGATAGCGGAGATTACTGGAAGGTGCGAGGAGACGGCGATTGTCGTTGATGCCATCACGGGAATTGGGGTCCTCGATATTCCAATGGACGCGTGGAATTTGGACGTGGTAATAAGCGGCTCTCAAAAGGCCCTCATGCTTCCACCAGGGCTTTCTTTCGTTGCCCTCGGTGAGAAAGCGTGGAATTTCGTGGATCGCTCGAATTTACCCAAGTATTACTTCGACTTCAGAAAGCAGCTGGAATCGGCAAAAAAGAATCAGAGTACGTTCACGCCCGCAATCACCTTGGTGATTGGTTTGAGGGAGACGTTGAGAAAGATTCGGCGGGAGGGATTGAAGGCTATCTTCGCTCGGCACGATCTCCTTGCCCGAGCGACACGAGAAGCGGTAAAGGCGCTGGGACTGGAACTCTTTGCGGGAAAATCTCCGAGCAATGCACTGACGGCGGTGAAGATTCCGGAGGGAATAAGGGCCAAAGAGATAAGGAGTCGTTTTTTCGAGGAATATGGGATTACCGTTGCCGGAGGGCAGGATCAGGTCAAGGGAAAGATCATCCGGATTGCCCACTTGGGCTACTATGGACGTCTGGATGTGATCATGGTTATCAGTGCGCTGGAGATGCTCCTCAGGGAGATGGGACATCAATTCGAGTTGGGTGCTGGGGTTAAGGCTGCGGAAGAGGAGTTCATAGCCTTTGGAGGCGGGCCAAATGGAACGGGAAAAAACGTATCGGGTATTGGTGGCTGATCGATTGTCTTCCAAGGGCATAGACATCCTGAAGGGGCAGGAGAACGTTAGGTGTTATGTGGAAGCCAATATCAGCCCCGGAGAGTTAAGGGCAACGATCGGGGAATATGATGGTATCATTGTTCGGGGCAAAACAGCCCTTACCGCTGATATTATCAACGCAGCGGAGAGGCTTGAGGTAATCGGACGTGCCGGAATTGGAGTAGATAACATCGACGTTCAAGCAGCCACGCGGAGGGGAATCCTCGTGATGAACACTCCCAGTGAAAATGCTGTGGCGGCTGCCGAGCACACCTTAGCCATGATGCTCGCCATGTCGAGGAATATTCCTCAGGCCAACACCTCCACGAAATCGGGGAAGTGGGAGAAGGGGAAGTTCATGGGGGTCGAGCTCTATGAGAAGACCCTCGGCATCATCGGGATTGGTAATATCGGGAGCCTTGTTGCGGAGAGGGCCCAGGGATTGAAGATGCATGTGATAGCGTACGACCCTTATATATCCCCGAATACAGTGGCCCAAAGGGGAGTTCCATTGGTCACTTTGGATGATCTGTTGAGCCGATCCGATTTCATCAGCATCCATACTCCCTTAACGGAAGAGACCGGACATTTAATCAACGCTGAGGCTTTTGAGAGGATGAAGACGGGCGTGATGATCATCAACTGCGCCCGGGGGGGGATTATTGACGAAAGCGCGCTCTTGGACGCACTGAGGTCCGGAAAAGTGAGGGGAGCTGCCCTGGATGTCCTTGAGCATGAGGCGGCTGGAAATAACCCCTTGTTCGAAACGGACAATGTTATCTGTACCCCCCACATCGGCGCTGCCACAAGTGAAGCCCAGGAGAATGTGGCCGTGGCTATCGCCGATCAGGTAATCGATTTCCTCATCAACAGGAGGATTCGAAATGCGGTGAATATCCCCATTGTTGGCCTTGATGTCCTCCCCGGAGTCAAGCCCTATCTCGATTTGGGGGAGAAATTGGGGAGTTTTCTCACCCAAATATCGGATTTCGCAATCGAAGAGCTTTCCGTCGAGTACAAGGGCAGCGTGGCGGAGTATGACGTCTCACCCATTACCGTTTCCATATTGAAGGGCTTGTTAACCCCGTATATGGGGGAAGTGGTCAATTTTGTAAACGCTTCCGTCATAGCCAAGGAGCGGGGAATCTTGGTGAGGGAATCCAAGTCGAGTAGCTCCGAGGATTTCGCCAATATGGTTGCTATTACAGCGATGGGCAGAAGGGAAAGCAATGTTGTAGCGGGGGCTCTCTTCGGTACCAAGGATTTCCGGATTGTGCAAATCAACGATTTCCGTATCGAGGCCGTGCCCAAGGGTAACATGCTCTTGATTCAGAATTACGATAAGCCCGGCGTCATAGGGAATATCGGTACGACCCTCGGAAATAGAAACATCAACATCGCTACCATGCAATTTGGCCGCGATCGCATGGGGGACAATGCTATTTCTCTGCTTCACGTGGACTCGGTCATATCGAAAGAGGTGATGGAACAGCTCTCGGAGTTGTCCAATGTTATTTCCGTAAAACATATTGAGCTCTAATCTGACGTCATTGTAAAGAGTTAAAATTAGACGGCAAAGAAAAAAGATCCAGATGCAAGGCGCGCAAATCCTGAGGAATGAGGCGTACATAGAAGTACGCTGCAGTGACGAAGGATGGAGCGCAACGCAGTCCTTCGGCTTTACTCAGGGCCATGAGCCTGTCGAATGGCAGATGGACTTTTTACGAAGCTGTCAATCTGAAAAGAGGGTAAGAGAATGCCGAATATCGTTGTCGTGGGAAGCCAATGGGGTGACGAAGGCAAGGGGAAGGTAGTTGACCTCTTTAGCCAGTTTGCCAACGTGATTATCCGATTTCAGGGAGGAAATAACGCCGGCCATACCCTGGTGGTAGAGGGCGAGAAGTTTATCTTCCACCTGATTCCTTCTGGTATCCTCCATCCGGGGAAGAAATGCATTATCGGCAGTGGGGTCGTAATCGATCCCAGCGTCCTCTGCGAGGAGATTGATGCCTTGAAGAAGAGGGGGTATTTTCGAGATGAATCCCAGTTCCTCATCAGCGAGGCAGCCCATCTCATCATGCCTTACCATAAGGCGATCGATGTGGCCAGAGAACGCCTTAAATCGGGAAACAAGAAAATTGGGACAACGGGAAAGGGGATTGGGCCCGCTTATGAGGATAAGGTTGCCCGGTATGGAATCAGGGTAATCGACCTCCTCGATGAAAGGGCCTTCAGGGAAAAACTGGAGGAAAATCTGACCCAAAAGAATTTCTATTTGACCCAAATGCTCGGGGAATCCCCTCTTGATGGGACTCAAATCCTCAGCGATTATATGGGGTTTCGAGAGAAGTTAGGGAAATATGTGGTCAATACGTCCGTTGTCATCCACGAGGAGATGAAGCGGGGGAAAAATTTGCTCTTCGAGGGGGCGCAAGGGTGCCTGCTGGATGTAGACCACGGCACTTATCCCTACGTAACCTCGTCCAGCACAGTAGCCGGAAATGCCTGCTCGGGTTCAGGGATCGGCCCGACCCATATCCATTCCGTAATTGGAGTTTCAAAAGCTTATACCACGAGGGTGGGGGGAGGCCCCTTTCCAACGGAAATGAAGGGTCCCTTGGCGGAGGAGATTCGGGAAAAGGGAGGGGAATACGGAGCTACTACGGGGAGGCCGCGGCGATGCGGGTGGTTCGACGCCGTTATCGTCAAGCATGCCATGAGGGTAAATGGTATGACCGGCATAGCGCTGACAAAACTGGACGTCTTGGACACCCTGGATAAGATCAAAATATGCACTGGTTATCGATGGAATGGGAAGATCTTTGGTCAAGCTCCATCGAGCCCCGTCGTATGGGAGGGTGTGGAGCCAATGTATGAGGAGTTGGATGGTTGGCAGGAGGATATCAGGGGAGCAAGGGAATTTTCGGATCTTCCGGTCAATGCCCAACGCTATGTAAAACGGCTCGAGGAGATTGCTGAAACGGAAGTCATCCTCATTTCAGTGGGGTCGGAGAGAAATGAGACTATCTTTCTCAAAAACCCCTTTGGTGGGGGATAGATTTTTCTCCGGATAAGGATTATATATATTGGAATAATTCCTTATGATTGTTCTTATGTTTTTTTCTATTTTTCCATCCACTTATGATGTTGGATAATGGAGTGGGCCGTTAACTCAGTCGGTAGAGTATCTGCCTTTTAAGCAGAGAGTCGCTGGTTCGAATCCAGCACGGCCCACCATAGAATGTAGTGGTAAAGCCGGGGGAAGCTTTTCTAGCTTTAAGATATTAGCGTGGTGATTGTTACTGAAGTGAGCTTGTCCTGAACGAAGTGGAGGAAGTCCAGCACGGCCTACCATTCATTTGTATCGCTTCCGAGTGGCCAATCGTTTACTGTTTTTTGGCCAATACCCGTGCTAAGATATCAACCAGTATGTCCTTTCCCTCCTCCCACGATGCCTTGAGAGCCTTCATGATCCCTTCTTTGGACCTTTTGGGATTGTCTAGCTCGGCACGCAACCCTTGAAGCATTTCCCTCGTCTTGGAACTTTCCTCCAGGGAGACGTAGTGATAGAGTAAGGAAGAGACGTACCTAACAACCTCGTCGATGGCTTGGCTCCGCAGGGATGGCTCGCTTTCCTCATGAGAGCTCTTCATGACCTCCTCTAGCGGAGGCTCGCTCTCCTCACGAGAACCCTTTATAAATTCCTCAAGGGATGGTTCACTCTCCCAATATGGGGTCTTCAAGACCTCTTCTGTGGCGGTCAAATCCTCCCCTGGTATAGTTTCAGCTGCCGATCCTTCCGATAAAGTCTTTTCCAATATGGCCCTTTCAAAGAATAGATCATCCGATGCCGGTTCTTCCGGTGGAAGTTCCTCCGGGGGAGCCTCTTTCGCAGTAGTTTTCGCTTTTGGTTTGGGAGGCCTCAAGCGCCTCAGCGCCTCGATTCCGTCTTCCAGAATCGTTTTTGCCCTGTCTAGATCGTGCACGAAAGAACCCCCCATATCCTCATATGAGGTCCCTGAACTCCCCGTGGTGCCAAATCCGGGCTCTTGAAAGGTCAACTTCTCGAATCTCCGGACGTATTCGGAGTCATCACTGAAGATACTCTCCAGGTGAGATAATGTCCTTTTCTTCCAGGTAATGAATCGAGAGTTCCGATGATTGAGATTTCTGAGATCCTTGACTCCCCCCACCTGTTCTTCCAGGAGTTTAATTTGCTCATCAATGTCCATGGTTGATTTCTGCTCCGATAACTCTCGAACTTACGTTGAACGAAAAAGCACGATACTATCTATATTAATAGCGCAAATTCTCCTCCAAGACAAACATTTTTATGCTGCGAGGAAACCAAACGCGTGTAAGGTCGAAAGTTCTCCTGCCCATTTGGCGATTGACTTCGGGGTCGTTTCTTGGTTTAATTGTGTTACCATTTTCCTTGTGCATCGCGGCATATTCATATCGTCCCCATCGTCTAGCCTGGCCAAGGACACCGGCCTTTCACGCCGGCAACACCGGTTCAAATCCGGTTGGGGACGCCAATGATTTTAAGGGGTTAGCTTCATCGGCTAACCTCTTTTCTTTATGTCGTGTCCTCATGGTGTTCCTTCGAAGGCTAGGAGGAAGCCCTAGATCAGAAACATTAAGGAGGCTCCTCTTTCCTAACTCTCGCTTTTCCGCAAAAATGCCGAAAGTCTTGTCAGAAAAAACTTGACAACAACAGTTTAATAGTATAAAAGGGTGGAAAGATTTCTTAGGAGAAAGGAGGTGAAGGTATCTAAGTTGCCATAAAAGGTTCTGAAAGGAGGGAAAGCTATGGAAGATGAAGCTGTTTCACGAAAGGGTGAAGAGAGATGGCCTATTGCGAAAGGAGATATGGGTTCCTTGGGTGTAAAGGACCTCCCCTCAATCCCCTTGGGGAGGTTGTATAAGCTGGGGCCCAGTATCATCGTGTTGGGAATTGCCCTTGGTGGTGGCGAGCTCATTATGTGGCCCAGGCTTACTGCACAATATGGAGCCGGGTTGATGTGGTTGGCCATTATAGGTGTTTCGCTGCAATGGTTTATCAATGTTGAGCTCGGCCGTTATACCATCGCGACGGGGGAATCCTTCTTTACGGGTTGTTCGAGGGCGTGGAAGGGGTTCGGTTGGTTTTGGTTTGCTTCAGCATTTATCATCTATATGTGGCCTGGGTGGGCCGCGACGGGGGCGACGGCACTAGACGTACTGTTTGGAGGAACGGGTGCCAACTGGAAATTGTGGGCTCAAGTCACGCTTGTCCTTACCCTCGTTATCCTTCTGGGTGGCCCCGTAGTCTATAATTCGGTGGAAAAGGTAACGATGTTCTTCATGGGGGCTACGGCGGTTATCCTGGTGATCTCAATAGCCCTGGTCATTACCCCTGGTGGGGTGAAGGCGATGGTGAAGGGTATCTTCTTTAACGCCGGTGGGGAATGGTGGTTGCCACCCGGAATAAACCTCTTTGCGCTGTTTGGAGCAGTTATCTATGCAGGAGCTGGCAGTCTGGGGAACCTTTCCTATACCTTCGCCGTTCAACAAAAACAGTGGGGGATGGCTTCTCATATTGGGAGGGTTACAAGCCCTCTGACGGGTAAATTGGAGCCGGTGCCAACCGCGGGAAATGTATTCGAAACTTCAGAGAAGAATATGGCTCTCTGGAAGAAATGGTACCCGGTCATGAGGAATGACGTGACGATCTACTTCTGGCTTGCCAATATTATCGGAATCGTCCTGCTTGCCCACGGTGCATTAGAGGTGCTGCATCCTGCGGGGTTGGTTCCCAAGGGGGCCCAGATAGCTGTAACCCAGGCGAATATCTTGGCTGAGAAGGCAGGGGAATTCGGAAGGGTGATATTCCTGGCCATGTCCTTCTTCATCATGTATAGCTCCCAGCTGGTGGCCTTGGATTTAGGGTCGAGAATGATATCAGAGATCGCGTATACCCATACGAGGCTACATGAGAAGTACTCCCTGAGGGCGTTATATACAATTGCCCTCCTTATCTTGCTCGTTTTTGCCAGCAGTGCTCTCCTTTTCATTCCGGCACAACCCTTCATCCTCTTTCTCATGGGGGCGGTCCTGGGAGGTTTCACGATGGCGGTCTATAGTCCTATGTTGTTGTACATAAACCTGAAGTTCCTGCCAAAGGAAATTCGTCCCAGCACCTTCATAAAAGTAGGATTGGGGATTGCTTCCGCCGTGTACATCATCTTTTCCATTGTGGTTATCCTGAACAAGGTATTCGGGGTTGGAGCCTAAGGAAAGATTGACTGAGAGATTTTCCGAGAGGGGTCTTTTCATTGACCCCTCTTTTTTTGCCAAAAACGAGAAAGGGTTGGACTTACTTCACGGAGATTCCGGGCTTTCAGGGCGGGGACGAAAATTGTAAAGGGGATGGTCATCCCTGGTAAGTCATTGAAAATAAATAGCGGACAATGTGGGGATCGAACCCACGACCTCATCTGTAGGAATTCTCTGGCAACTCATTACTACCTTTTTCCATTTTTCCTCTTCTTTACGGGCGCGTGCTTCAGGTTTCTAGATTTCTCCCACTCCGTGAGGAATTGCTTTCCTTCTCCCTCAACCTCCTGAATCTAACAAATGCCCTCACGATTACAAACAACAACCCCCCCAGAAGTAAAAGGCCAAAAAGGGCATACCTTCCTCCCGCAGAAAATAACGCCATAACTAATGAGAGGAAAATATATGCCCCTATTAACGAGGCAATGATATGGAATATCCATTTAATTTTTCTTGAAAGATCTTCCCTCAAAACTGGATATCTCCATAATTTCTCTTAGTTTTCACCCAAATTGGCAAGGGCTATCTTACGTTCGTCGAACAACTCGAGAGTCTTTTTTTCCATCCAATCAAAATAATCTCTCATTGCTCCCTCGTTTTTGACCTCAGGTATTCAATGATGGAATAGGATCCAACGAAATGGCTGTATAGACAGTGAGGACATTTGTTCATGCCTCTAAAGGCCTTACCACAATTTATACATATTTGAACGCTATTCTTGCACACGGCGCATTTCCTAAACCTCACTTTTGAATAATTAAACAATATGCCCAAAAGAATCGATGCAGATATCCATTCCATTATTTGGGAAAAATCTATATCGATAAAATATGAAAAATTTTTACATTTTATACAAATGCCTATCTCCGCACTACAGTGAATACAGACTGTGGTATCGTTGGAAACTTGATTATTACACCGTGGACATTGCATATAGTTCCCCTCATGAAGAGATTATTCCTCTCTCCCTTGCCCCCTGAGATCCCCAATCAGGAATTTCCTCTTTATGGAAATTGAGGAATGTACCCCTTCACCAGGACACCGGGTAAAATACCGTGATGATTTTATTGGGGGGGGTAAGGGTAGATCCTCATAAGGGTTTAGAAATATCCTGGTAGTTTGAAACCCTCTCGGATTAAACTGATTACTACGGCCAGGACAATTCCTAATGCCGCAATGGACAGGATAATGATGATTATTCTTCTCATTCGATAACCTCATGGTGGATTCGTATTTCCAGAATGTTATGATACATTTTTTTTATTGTCAATTGTTTTCCCATCAGAACTTTCCCCAGAATTCTCAGGCAGATTGGAATACGTTTTTCATATCAAAGGGTTACAGAAGATCAGAAGTGGAAAGATCTTTAATTGAAAAAAAATAGGGAACATTTTTTCTAAAAAGACCATACACCGCACTTCCACGGCGATAACACCGGTTCAAATCCGGTTCGCGAAACCGAATTATTTCAGGGGGTTAGCCGGTATAGTTAGCCCCCTTAGCTTTTCACTTCTCCAATAGTGTCTATTTGAAAGGGTTTTGGACGAGTTCAGGCAGGGGATCGGGTCACCACGATTTGAACTGGGGTCTTCACTCCCTCTGAACAATTTTCTATGAGGCTCCCGTTTATGTCCTCCCATATATTTCTGTCATTTCTAGGAGCCTTTCCGCCAGAGGATTCGTCAACTGTTCCGGTAAAAGTCGCCACTGCCAATTGCCCTCGGTGGTGGCAGGTCGATTCATCCGGGCCTCCCCGCCCAGACCGAGAATATCCTGTATGGAAAAGATGACTATGTTTGCGACCGACATCATTGCAAGCCTGATCAATTCCCAGTGAAGCTCCTCCACCGGCGCTTCACGCCCCAGGTAATGGAACAGTCTTCCCTTTTCACCCGGGGTCGCCTCTTCTTCAAACCACCCCCGTACGGTATTGTTGTCATGGGTTCCGGTATACAAAACACAGTTCTCCACAAGGTTATGGGGTATATACGGATTCGTGGGGAGGTCCTCCCCAAAGGCAAAGAGGAGCACCTTCATGCCCGGAAGCTCGAAGTGATGCATGATTTCCCGTACGTCCGGTGTGATGAGGCCGAGATCCTCGGCAATGATGGGCAAGAACGGAAATCTCCTCATCAGGTGATTGAGGAATTGCATCGTAGGGACTTCAACCCATTTGCCGTTGATGGCGGTATTCTCCGTTGCTGGAACTTCCCAATAGGCCACGAGCCCTCGAAAATGGTCGATTCTCAAAATATCACACAATTTGAGGTTGCGCTCCATTCGTTGGATCCACCAGGAATACGCTTCCTTCTTCAAGACATCCCACCGGTAAACTGGATTGCCCCAGCGTTGTCCGGTTTCGCTGAAGTAATCGGGAGGAACCCCGGCAACCGCACAGGGCCTTTTCTCATTGTCCAGCTTAAAGATCCCGGGATGAGTCCACACATCTGCGCTGTCGTGTTCCACGTAGATGGGGATATCTCCTATGATCTGAATACCCGCCTGATTACAGTACCTTTTCAGGGTATTCCATTGCCCGGAAAAGACATACTGCAGGAATTTCACCATCTCCACTTTCTCGTGGAGTTCCTTTTGGGCCGATTGTAGCGTTTTCGGTTGTCTGTCCCGTACCTCTTGAGGCCAATCACTCCAAACCCGTCCGTCAAAATGGGATTTCAGGGCCATGAAAAGGGCAAAATCCTCCAGCCAATGAGAATTTTCGGAGCAAAACTTTTCATATTCGTATTGAGGTCTTTTTCCCTTAAAACCTTCATGGGCCTTGTTGAAAAGCCTTTCCTTGTATGACCCGATACCCCGATAATCGACCCTTTCCATCGGAAAGTCAGGCGGAGATTTTACCTCTGCTCTTTTAAGTAAACCATCTTGGACCAGGCATTCCGGGCTTATGAGCAACGGGTTACAAGCGAAGGCGGATGTGCTGTGATAGGGGGAGTTGTAGTGTGCCGGATCTGTCGGGTTTAGCGGAAGAATCTGCCAAAGACTCTGCTTGCACTTGGAGAGGAAATCCACAAATCGGTAAGCCCATGGTCCCAAATCCCCTATGCCGTAGGGTGAGGGGAGGGACGTGACATGGAGAAGGATACCGCTTCCTCTTCTCATGATTTCTTCTCCCAAGGCTGGTTTCTATTCAACCCGGACCGATAGTTTTTCACCCAGGACCCTGAAGTGACCGACCCATTTTTGGGCTTTCTCATTCCCTCGGTCAGTCTTTTCTCGCAACTCAGGATAGATGGTCTGTAACAGATCATAGAAGGTGTTTTGTACCTTCCAAAGGTTTACCTGGAAGGGCAAAGAGTGGAGCATGCCTACAGCTTCATCCAACTTCTTCAGCAGGCCCAGTTCCGTGGGGCTGGCGGTAATGCGTTCGACCATCCCCTCGAGGCTCTTTCTGAGGGCATACTCGAGGGTCTCCTCGTCCAAGGAGATTCCTGCCGATGTCGATGCATCCAGAAAAGTATCAATGAGCTCAGGGGAGAATTCCTCTTTCTCAAAGGCCCGATGAAGATCGGCGTTCAGGACCACCTCGGCCGCCGCATAGAGGGCCTTTGGCGGAGGCGCACCCGAATCCTTGAGAAAGCGCATCAACGGGACGTTGGTCTCGTAGAGCTGTCGGTAGATGGCCTCGATATCGGCAAGGGTCGAATCCAGAATGATGTCCAGGATCTTGCGTTGCTCATCGCGAAAGAGGAACCGGAACCCGAGGGAGTAGGTGGAGGCACCGAAGTGTTTGTCCAGCAGTCGGAGGGTCTCTGGAAAATCGGCTCTGACAAAGGGGCCTGTAATCTTTTTTACCAGGGCTTGATAGGCATCTTCACCTTGGTATTCCCTCACGCCGCAGTTTAGATTGTGGTCTCCTAAGTGCATGACGCCAAAACACAGCTTGGCAGATTCTCGTGTAATCTCTGAGGTTACGGTTGCCCGTCCTATTGCAAGTTTTGACCTTCCGGCCTCGGAGCTCTGGTAATCATCTTGGTCGACCCTGTAGCAATAGATGGGCGCCTTTTCACCATATTCTTTAAAGAGGGAGCTCATGGCATAATGAGCTCCAACCTTCTCCAGATTGACCATGGAGGGTTTGACGAATTTCTTATAAATTCGGCGACCGTCACCGTGCTCGGGAATATTGCTTTTTGCCCGCTCAAGGAGTTCCAAAAAGCGAGATTCCACCGCGTCTCCAAAAACCTCCTGGGCCAACTGGAGGGCGCGACCAGCGTACTGGATGACTTGAACCGTCTCAATACCCGAGAGTTCGTCGAAAAACCATCCACAACTGGTGTACATGAGCATGGTATGTCGTTGGAGTTCCAGGAGCTTGAGCACGGTAATTTTCTCGTCTTTGTTGAGCGCCCGAACGTCATGCTGATTCAAAAAGGCCTCGGTGTTTTCCGGTGATCGATCGAGTATGACCTGGATGTAGTCGTTACGGGCCCTCCAGAGGTCCTTTAAGAATTGGCCCGCTTTTTTCTCGTATTCCGACACCAGACCGTTTCGGAGCCAATCCAGGACTTCTCGCAACACCTCTCGCCAGCTTTGATGCCAACCGGGGTTCCCTCCGGAGTTGCAGCCGCAATCGTTCCGCCATCGTTCTACTCCGTGGATGCAGCTCCATGAGGTGTTCTCGAAGATCTGAACCTCGTGATTGGGGGGATATTTCTCCAGGTATTCACCGTAATTGGTGAGGCGAGCTAGATTTTTGGACTCTATGTAGTGCAAGGCGAAGGCCAGGGCCATGTCGCCGAAGCGGTGATGGTGGCCGTAGGTCTCACCGTCGGTCGCAATGTGGATGATCTGCGGCCATGTGCGCTTCTTAGAGAAGCCTTCCAGGAGGCGCTGGGCGAATGATTGTCCACTCTTCAAAAGTCCTTCGAAGGCCACTGCCCGAGAGATGGGACCATCGTAAAAGAACAGCACAATGGTCCGCCCCGAGGGGAGGTTAAGCTCATAAGCCATGGTGGGATCAATTTTTCCTCCGCTCACATCTCTCCATTTGTCGCCCTCAATGGGCCGGACTCGGCGGGCCTGGTGCGGGGCGAGAATGGTAAAGCGGATTCCGTGCTCCGCCAGGATATCGAGGGTCTCCAGGTCCACTGCTGTCTCGGGCAGCCACATCCCTTCGGATTTTCGTCGAAGCGCTGCTCGAAGTCCCGAACCCCCCAGAGAACCTGGGTATATTTGTCCCGTCGGTTGGCCAGGGGGAGGATCATGTGGTTGTAAGCCTGGGCGAGGGCCGATCCGTGGCCTGAAAACGTCTTCGTGCTCTCACGGTCAGCCTCCAGAATGGCCCCATAGACATCTGGCGCTTTTTCCTCCAGCCAGGCCAGCAGCGTCGGGCCGAAGTTGAAGCTGATCTTTGCGTAGTTGTTGACAATTCGAACGATCCGGTTCTGTTGATCCAAAATGCGGGATTTCGCGTTGGTTGCGTAGCACTCCGCCGTGATCTTTTCATTCCAATCGTGGTATGGATAAGCAGGGTCCTGAAGCTCAATCGCCTCAAACCACGGGTTCTCACGCGGTGGTTGGTAGAAATGGCCGTGAATACAGACAGAGCGGTTCATATCAATAGCTCCATTTCGCGTGACACAAGGCTAAGTGCTTCGGTTGGCAAATGCAGTGATGTATTTTGCCAAATTGAGTCTGGGAAATTGCTCACTCCATTCGGCCGGAGCCTTTCGGCAGTGAGCGACTCGACATGAGCTCGTCGACATGTCTCAAGGCCGAGCTGCTCACGCCGAAGTCCTCAGGGTCGAAGACAGTCGAGTCGCTCATCCGATGGCCAATTCCTTGGAGGTTCACTTTTCGTTATGTAGTTCTTCGTGCCTTCGTTGTCAAGCGGGATTCCAGTTTTTTTGGGAGATTGCTCAGGGAGGATTTAGATTCAATGTTTGAGACTACCTCTTTTTACTCTCTCTCTCTCTCTCTCTCTCTCTGAGTTCTGGGCACCGAAAGGCTCTGTGCATTGATACATTCTGGGATTTGAGGGTTGCCTGACGTTATGAGCTCTGGATAATATACGAATCATTTTGTCCATCAGGGGTTATCTTGTATGCGTTATCCTTCAGTGAAGAGCTTCTTCCCCCTTTTCATCCCCGCAAGATTCTGTTATGTTGGGTTCACTTGCTTCCAAGACGCGGCATGACATGGAGAAAATGAGAGGAGACTATCATGACAACGTTCGGGGTCTTTCTGCCCTCCGTGATCTTCGGTGTTATTCTCGCCCCGATAGCTGAGACCAATTTTCGCAGGGCACTGATGACGAGCAGCGACTACAGCCTCTTTTTTAAGAGGCCCATTTCCCTCTTCTTCCTGATCCTCTGCTTCCTTTCCCTGCTCTATCCCTTCTATCAGAGATACGGGGAGAAAAAGAGAAGTTCAAATCGAGCAAAGGAATGACCTCTCCCTGACCCGTTTGCGGATATTGAGCTTAAGACGATTGTTTCCGAAGGAAATCCAATGATGAACGCCGCATTTATATCCCATCGTCCCGTGGTTATGGGGACAAACTGGATGATCACATCCGGCCATCCGCTGGCATCCCAGGCAGGGGCAGCTATTCTGGTGAAGGGGGGGAATGCCCTCGACGCTGCCATTGTGGCCAATGCCGTTTTAGGCGTTGTAAGACCCCATATGTGCGGCATCGGGGGTGATGCCTTCATCATCCTCTATGTGGCAAGCAAAAAAGAGATAAAAGTCCTCAACGCCAGCGGGAGGTCGCCGTATGGGGCGACAAGGGACTTTTTCACCAAAAAGGGTATGAGGAAAATCCCTGACAAAGGGATATTGCCTGCCACCGTTCCCGGGGCTGTAGATGGGTGGATCACCGCACTGGACGAATATGGGACGATGCCCCTGGGAATCCTGCTCCAACGGGCCATCGGATATGCCGAAAGGGGGTTTCCCGTCTATAAGGAATTGAGCGACGTCATCGGAAACGAATCCCCACTCCTGAAGAGCTGTCCGGCTTCGGCGGAAATATTCTTACCCAATGGCAAGCCGCCGAAACCGGGGGAACTGTTAGTGCAGCATGACCTTGCCGAATCGCTGAAGAAGATCGCAACGGGGGGAAGGGACACGTTTTATCGTGGAGAGATTGGACGGGCACTGGTCAAATGTTCACGGGAAAATAGTGGCCTCTTTGCCGAGAAAGACCTGGAAGATTGCCGCTCAACGTGGGTGGAACCCATCGAGACGATTTACAAGGGGTATCGAATCTGTGTAGTACCCCCGAACTCTCAGGGAATTGCTCTGTTGATGCAGGCAAATGTTGTTGAAAATTTTGACCTGGCCAAATTGGGACACAATAGCACGGATTATGCCCACCTTTTTGTTGAGACAAAGAAGCTGGTATTCGCTGATCGGGACACATATGTCTGCGACCCGGATTTTCACCCCGTTCCCGTGGAGAAGATGGTTTCGAAAGCCTACGCGAAGGAACGGGTGTCACGGATTGACCTCAACAGGGCGGCTTTGGATGTCTCCCCAACACACTTTTCCAGTACAGGAGAAGACACCATCTATTTGGCCGTGGTGGACAAAGAAGGGAATGCAGTATCCATGATCAACAGCCTCTATGAAACTTTTGGCAGTGGGACGGTGGTGGAGGGAACGGGCATTATGCTCCATAACCGGGGGAAAGACTTCTCCTTAGATCCTGCCCATGTTAACTGTATCGAACCGCATAAGCGTCCCTATCATACCTTGAGCCCCTGCATGATATTGAAGGGAGACCGTCCCTTCATGGTTCTGGGCACGCCCGGTGCCGATGGCCAAACACAGACCCTACTCCAGGTCATCGCCAATATCATCGACTTTGAGGCCGATGTTCAGGAGGCAATTGAGAGTCCCCGATGGCGAAGTAACCCCGGAAACAATCTTCGCATCGAGGGTCGCTTTCCCGCAGCAGTGGTCGAAGGGCTCAAAGCCAAGGGGCATCAAATCGAAATCCTTCCGGATTGGTCGTCAGTCTGTGGTGGCGCTCAGGGGATTATCATCAATCACAAAAAGGGAGTCCTCATGGGCGGCGCCGATCCCCGCCGACAGGCATATGTCATTGGGTGTTGAGCCCCATATACCGAACTTATTACGAGATCTGTGAAAAACTCGCTCTTTGCAGCTCAGAAATATTTTTTCGATGGCCCCAACCATCTGCCCCTTGAGACTGAGCCATTGATTCGCGACTGTTCACTTTCCTAGGGATGATTGTCGAAAAAATCTTTAATTCGCGCTCAGAGCTCTTTTTTCCAGTTATACCGGAGATCTCATGACGGATCACGGCAGAAATCAGGAGACTCTCCGAGGGACAAGCGGTAATACCCTGCTGATACGTTTCAAAACGATCCCTTGAAACAGAAAAGGGTGGAGGTTCGCTTGAGAAGAACCTTCCACCCTCAAATCATCCCGTTGGATTAACACTAGGCCGTCACAGCCTCGACGGGCACCTTGATGCCCAGTGTTGCCAGTTTTTGGTTGACGAAATTCTGGATTTTCGCTTTGTGTTCCGTTGTCAAATGGTTGAAGCGATCTTGGACTTCCAGGTATTGGGAAACGGGTTTGAGTTTCTTGGGTTCGATATTGAGCTTATACTCCCCGTTTTCGAACTCCCACATGGTCCACATTCCGGTCTGGACCGCGAGTCTTGCAATCTCGATCGTCTTATTAGCTGGAAATCCCCATCCCTTAGGGCAGGGAGCGTGGATATGCATGAATGCAGCGCCCTCAACATTTAACGCCTTCCTGACCTTGTTCATCAGATCGATGGGATATCCGATGGATGCCGTCGCGACGTACTTGACTGAAGGATGTCCACCCACAACCAACTTTGCGAGGTCCTTCGGCCAGAGTTTTTTCCCCTCTGGGACGACTGGACCTGGTGGTGTGAACGTTGTCCGGGCCCCATAAGGTGTGGTGGGAGAGACCTGGATCCCGGTGTTCGCATAGGCTTCATTGTCGTAAGCGATGAAGAGAAGATCGTGATTTCTGTACATCGCCCCCGATAGGGATTGGAGACCGATGTCAGCAGACCCACCATCACCCGCCATCACAATGACGTTGGGGAATGTCCCGTGATATTTCCCCTTCCTGATTCTCGCCTCGTAGGCCGCAGAAATTCCGGAACCAATTCCACCGCCATTGGTGATCTGGGCATGAATCCAGGGGACAGCCCAAGGCACACAGAGGTAACTCGTGTTTGCCACATACATGCACCCGGTCGGGCCCACAAAAATTGTGTCCTTTCCCGCCGCTTTTGCAACCATCCGATAGTTGATCGCAGGGCCACAACCTGCACATGTTCTGTGTCCCGATACATAATAATCATCCATCGGTGCTTTCGCCAGCGATCTGACTCGATCGAGTTTGGTTTTTTCTACCTTTTGAGTAGCCATTTAACTCCTCCTTGTTTATAGCTTCACTCTTTGATGTGCTTATTCCTCGAAACCTAGCCAATAGACGGGCTTTTCGATTTTTCCGGATTCGGCAATCTTGTTCAGCTTCTCGGCTATGAAGAAGAACTCATTCAACGTGATAGGCTCTCCGCCAAGTCCTCCCATAAAGGAGGCAATTAAGGGCTTTTGGGCAGCATCGTAAAGTGACGCACAAACCTCAGCCGTCAAAATTCCTCCACCCCTGGCGACACCAAAGGAACTATTCGTCTCGATGACTCCCACGGCCTTGAATTTGGAGAGGTTTTCCTGTAAGGCATCTGTGGGCCAGGGTCTGATAAACCGAATCTTCACCAGTCCGACCTTCACTCCCTTTTCTCGCAAATGCTTGATGGCATATCTTGCCGTATGCGCGTGGGCTCCGTTGATAAAGAAAGCAAAATCCGCATCATCGGTCATGAATTCCTCAACAAAGGGCACATATTTTCTGCCAAAGATTCTACCGAAGTCGTCGATGGCTTCCTCAATGACCGGCATAGCAGCCATCATCGCATTGTGTCTCATGGCCTCCAGGGCAGGCCCTTGATCGGGAAAGATTTGAGGTCCATGTCCCACGGGATTTTGAGGATCTAGGGGATGTACAGGTTGATAGGGTGGGAGGAATTCATCGACCTGGGACTGTTCAGGAATTGCAACCTCACCGGGGATGTGACTAACAAAGTAGCCATCATGACAGTTAAACTGGGGCAATCTCACCCGAGGGTCTTCCCCGATTCGGTAGTATATCAACGTGTTGTCAAAGACCTCTTGCGGCGTTTCCGCCCAGCCCATAATCCAACCCTGATCACGACAGCCCAGGGCATCGGTGTGCTCGGAACCAAAGTCCCCGGGGGGATCCAGTGTCCGGTCAGCAATGAGCATCTGAACAGGACACCGTCCTCCAGAGATGGGGGAATAGGTTTCAAAGGCATAGGTAACCCCCACTCCAGAACTACCGGTAAACGTCCGAGCTCCTGCTGCCGAGGCCCCGTGGCAGATGGATAGTTGGGCATGCTCTCCATCTGCGTGAACGAATTCTGCGTCCAACTCACCGTTTGCCACCATTTGGGAGAGTATCATCATGACCCCTGTATAGGGACGAATGGGAAAGGACGTGATGACGTCGACATCGGCCATCTTGACAGCCGTTGCGGTAGCGCCTAGACCTGTTAAGAATTTTTTGGTTCCCATTTGACTCACCTCCGAGTGTGTTTAGAAAAGCTTTTCCAACCGCACAACTCCATCTTCAAAATCCAGTTCAGGGACTCTCTCGATGGCACCGACCGGACATATATTCGCGCAGATGCCGCAGCCCTTGCAGTATTTCAACTTAATCGACATCTTTTCTTCGGCTATCTGAATGGCTTGGTCGGGACAGAAGATCCAGCAGCTCCTGCACATCGTGCATTTTTCACGATCGATGACGGGACGGAGGACCCTCCAACACCCAGTAATCATACCTTCCTGTTCACCATTGGGTGGCGGGGCCTTAACGATTCCCGCTTCAGGGAGAAGCTTTTCCTCAGGTATTTCGACTTTATAGGATTTCATCTGTACCCACTCCTTTCCTCAATTGTTAGAGTTCCTTAATGGTCACCTCGTCAAATCCTCTCTTTGCGGCTTCTGGATTGCCCACCTCAGACATTAATGAATCAATCCTCACACATCCCGATACCCTGGCCGCTGCACCGGCAAGGACGGCTCCGATCCCTATCCCAACACCAGTTGCATCCGCTGTTCCTTCGGACCCGGAAAAATCGATTACCGCCTTTGGGCAGATCTCCATCGCATCGACGCAGGCAATTTTTTTCAGGGGCTTCTTGTTAGGGATGAATTTAAGGATTTCCTCCGGACTGCGGGAAGTGTTCACGATGAGAGATCCGCCACCTTTCATTCCCCTTAAGACATCGACACCCTTTACCAAGGTGGGCTCCACCAATACAACGATTTCCGGGTTATAATTTTCGTAGAGGTATTTTTCCTCAATTTCAGAGTCGCTGATCCTGGCATATTTCCTCACGGGTACATTAACCCGATCCGGTAAATCCACATAATTATCAAAAGCCTGGATGAACTTCCCTTCTTTGGCGGCGGCAGCTGCCAGACACTGCGCTACATCTCGTGCTTCCTTATCCTGGACAACCCCTGACGCCCAGACGGTTATTTCTTGAACCTTTCCCATCTGACAATCCTCCCTTCAGAAGATAATTGTTTTTTCGATGAGTGGACGATACCACTTTTCAACCCCCCTCCCCCCTCCGTGCTCTTGATCCATGGGTTTGGGTCTCCTTACTCGAAGACATCTCCTCCTCCATGTTCCCTCACCCAACTGTTTGACCCACATTGATTCGCTCCCTTACCTGCTCCAATGCCTTTTGGAAATCCTCCATGTCAATTCGTGGGCCTTCACCAACCTGAGTGGCTCTTTCACCCGAAGAGAAATGCTTCTGCATAGCTGTCAAGCGTGCTCTCCTGCAAACGCTCTCGATGTCAGATCCTACAAATCCTTCGCTCATCCCTGCCAGTTTCCTCAAATCGCGGGTTTCCATACCCAAGTCCTTCGTATGGACTCTAAATATCTCGAGGCGTTCCTTCTCGTTGGGCACGTCAAACCTTACGACGTAGTCGAAACGGCCTGACCTCATGAGGGCAGGGTCAACTAGATCCATCCGGTTGGTTGTGGCAATTATTATCAAGTCTTTGAAATCATTTGCTTTATCGATTTCCCTCAGGAGCTGATTGACGATCCTTTGCGATACGCCTGAATCAACGGTTGCCATTCTAATCGGAGCTATTGAATCGACCTCGTCGAGTAACAAAATACACGGAGCGACCTGCTTCGCCCTTCGAAAAATCTCCTCTAGTTCCTTCTCAGACTCCCCAACCCACCGAGAGAACAGAGCCGAGCTGTAGATGCTAATGAGTGGTAATTCCAATTCACCGGCAATCGCTCTGGCCAACAGCGTCTTTCCTGTTCCAGGACTCCCGATAAAAAAGAATCCTCTTGGCAACAAACCGTTGATATCCTTTCCGTTGACTGACGGTTTCAGGCAAAAGTCGATTAAAGAAATAAGGTTTTTCTTAATCTCCTTGAGCCCCCCTACATCGGCCAATCTAATCCCATGCCTTTCAGGCAGGAACTCTCTCAGAGCACTGGGCTCTGTCTCTCTGTAAGCAGTCAAGAAATCCTGATTATTGACATGCAGTTCCAGCTGATCTGCCTTTGAGAGGTCTTCACCACGACTGCGCATTTGGGAAAGGATTCGACGGAGGGCCACCATGCCTGCTTCTTTAACGAGGGCCGCGAGATCTGCCCCCACGAAACCGTGGGTGAGTTCGGCCAATTTCCCGAGGTCCAAATCTGGATGGAGGGACATCGGCCGGGTATGAATTCTCAGGATCTCCAACCTTGCGAACCTATTCGGCGGATTAATCGTAATCTCCCGATCGAAACGCCCGGGCCTTCTCAACGCTGGGTCCAACAGGTTCGGAGCGTTAGTCGCCCCGATTACTACAACCTTCCCTCGGGTCACCAAACCATCCATGAGAACCAATAACTGAGCCACGACGCGTTTTTCGACATTTCCAATAGCCTCTGTCCGTTTGGGCACAATAGCATCGATTTCATCAATAAAGATGATGCTCGGCGCGTTTGCATTGGCCTCATCAAAAAACTGCCTCAGCCTGGCTTCGCTTTCCCCGTAAAACTTGTGCATAATTTCCGGGCCGTTCACATGGATGAAGTGAGCTTTAACCTCACTGGCAATCGCCCTAGCGATCAGTGTTTTGCCCGTACCAGAGGAGCCGACGAGAAGGAGGCCTTTCGGAGCTTCCATTCCCAGTTTTTTGAAAAGTCCTGGGTACTTCATCGGGAATTCAATGACTTCTCTGATTTTTTGAAGCTCGGCATCCAACCCGCCTATATCTTCATAAGACACCCTGGAGGTTCTTTCCCCGGAGATGTCTGGCTGCTTCACCTTTACCAGGGTGTTTGGAGTGATCTCAACCGCCCCTTGCGGGGCTGTCCCCTCAATCGTAAAGTATTGACGGCCGAAGCCAAAGATGGGAACTTCCAATTTGTTCCCCACGGTCACAGGCAATCCAGCGAGTATCGTTGCCAGTTGCTGCGACTCATCTTCCTGTGGAAGGGGTCTGGTAATGTCAATGGGAGAAATAAGTAGGGTCTCCGCAAGGTGGGAATCCGTTTTCCCAATCTCAACGAAATCATCCAGGCCAACGCCGGCGTTTTCCCGCGTGATTCCGTCTATCTGAATTATTTTCCTATCCGGATGGGATTCGGCCAAGGGCATTACCTTGGCCACGGTTTTGTTTGAACCAATAATCTCAACGATGTCACCTACCGCAAGGCCCAGCTCTCCCATATCCTCCGCCCGGATCCTCGCAAGCCCCTTCCCCACGTCATCGACCAGGGCTTCGTGGACAACGAGGGTTTTCCCTTTGGATATGGACTTTGGTTTCATCTCGTCAATCATCTTCGGCACTAAACCATGAAGAGAAAACAGCCGACCAATTTCAGGGTAACCGGATTAGCTTGTTCGCCCAACCCTGAGAGCTTCTCGTTCGATGTTTCTCAGATGACTCGACATGGCCTTCTTGGCAAGGGTTGGGTTCCCCTTTTCTATTGCCAGGAGAATTTCTGCGTGCCCCTCGACCGATTTTTGAGGCCGATCGCCCTCCTGGAGAAACTCTTCCCTCGTTTGATTAATCAGTGCTGCCAATGTGTTATAGAGTTTTAGGAGAACCTGACTTTTAGCCATCTTTGCTAAGGACAAGTGGAACGAATAGTCTATTTCGGTAACGAGCCCTCGGCTTGCCATTTTTTTTCTCTGACGGCTCAGAATTTTTTTCAGTTCTAAAACCTCATCGGCTTTGGCCCTTTCGGCAGCGAGGTAAGCGAGATGCGGTTCGAACATCTTTCGTACTGCAAAGATTTCCAGCAGGCTTTCCCTGCCTCCAACCACAACCGTTGCCAGGGGTTCCACCAAATTTTCAACAGAACCCGTTTCCACATAGGTTCCATCGCCAACATGTGTCTTTACTAACCCGGCTGCTTCCAGGACTCGGATTGCCTCGCGCACCGAAGCCCTGGAAACCTTAAAAGCCTGTGCTAAATCCCTTTCAGGAGGCAATTTGTCTCCAGCCTTGAGACTTCCCTTTCTGATCAGCCGACGGATTTGTCTAACGATATCTTCAAATATCTTTTCTTTTTTGACTTCTTGTAGTAAACGGTACATAGCCAAGCCTTACTATATTGGGTCCGAAAGGAAATCGGGATAGAGGTTGGGCTGTCATACCAATTATCCAACTTTTTGAATCCTTTGTCAAGCTATTTTATACTCTCGTCTAGGACATGAAGCAATATATGTCTAAAATGAATAGGCCGGGGATATAGGGGGATCGTTTATTGGCATAAGATGATGATTTTTTCCCTTGTAAAAAGTATCAGTTTTTAATACCATGAGCCGGCTTACTGCCAATTATCCACTTTTCGCGCAAAAAGGAGGGTTGAGGAAAGTGACCATTGATTTCAGAGGCGAGATAGCTTCATTGAAGGATGAGATGATCAAGATGAGGAGGGATTTCCACCGGAGACCCGAGCCCGCTTTCAAGGAAGTTGAGACGTCAAAAGTTGTGGCGAAAAGGTTGGAAGAATACGGCCTTGAGGTGAAAAAGGGCATTGCCAAAACGGGCGTGGTGGGCTTGCTCCGAGGGGGGAGAGAGGGGAAAACCATCCTTATCCGGGCTGATATGGACGCCCTAACGGTTAAGGAGCAAACGGGGCTGGAGTTCGCCTCCGAGAATGAGGGGGCGATGCATGCATGCGGTCATGACGGGCATATGACCATCGGCCTCACGGTCGCACGGATCCTATCTCAGCACCGGGATGAGATCAGGGGTAACGTGAAGTTCGTTTTTCAGCCGGCAGAGGAGGGGCCGGGAGGCGCTAAGCCAATGATTGAGGAGGGGGTGATGGAGGATCCCAAGGTGGATGCCGCCATTGGCCTCCACCTGTGGAACTACTTGCCAGTTGGGAAAGTGGCGTTGAGCCCCGGGCCTGTGATGGCCAGCATGGATTCCATGAGGATCAAAATCAAGGGAAAGGGAGGCCACGGCGCCATTCCCCACGAAGCAGTGGATTCCATCGTGGTCAGTAGCCATGTTATAACCGCCCTTCAGACGGTTGTGAGCAGGGAGATAGCCCCCCTCGCACCTTCTGTAGTGAGCATCGGGACCATAAAAGGGGGCTACGCCTTCAACATCATCGCAGACGTCGTCGAAATGGAGGGCACGACAAGGGCACTCGACGCCGAGTTGCAGAAGACGCTTCCGGAACGCATTGAAAGGATCATCAAGGGGGTGACCTCTGGGATGAGGGCGGACTATGAGTTCGACTACACCTTTCTTTACCCAGTGACCATTAACGATGAGGGGATGGCCCGATTGATCGAGGAGGTTGCAGCTGCAGTCGTCGGCAAGGAGAATGTCGTGAGCTTCGAGGGAACTATGGGCGGGGAGGATATGGCCTTTTTCCTGCGAGAAGTACCGGGTTGTTATTTCTTTTTGGGCTCTTCCAATAAGGAAAAGGGATTTGATAAACCACACCATAGTCCCCAATTCGATTTCGATGAGGACGCCATGCCTATGGGGGTGGAGATCTTTGCAAGGGCGGCCATGAAGTACCTGGAATCACCTTAGCCGGAGGGATTTGGCAGCTCCTGTATCGGCGCGGGTATTCGGCAAGGCGGCTCGTTAAGAATTTGAGGGGGTTAGATATGTCGTCGGAACTACCCGGTGAACAAAGACCATTGGACTTAGTAAAGGAAAGGATTGTTCTTTTCGACGGGGCATTAGGGACCATGCTGATGGCCCGAGGACTTTCCAGCGGAGAAGCGCCTGAGAAGTGGAACGTGGAGAGGCCAGATGTAGTAAAGGAAGTTCACCGAGCTTATTTCTCAGCTGGTTCCGATGTCGTCCAGACCAACACCTTTGGGGGGAATCGTTTCAAGCTCCGCGATAAGAATATGGAGAAAGACCTGGTGAGATTTAATGAAACGGCGGTCAAATTGGCCAAGGAAGTCCGCCCTCCTGGAAGGTTGGTAGCCGGAGATGTAGGCCCATCGGGAAAACTGATGGCCCCCTTTGGCCCTTATAACAAAGAGCAAATGGAGGGGAATTTTGCAGAGCAGGGGCAGGTCCTCGTTGACGCAGGTGTTGACCTCATCAGTGTCGAAACTATGTTCAGTCTCGAGGAGGCCTCGGCAGCACTGAGGGGAATAAGAGGAATCACTGATTTACCCATTTTCGTTTCCATGACCTTTGATCAGAAGCCAAAAGGTTTTTTTACCCTCATGGGAGAGGCTCCAGAAGCCTGTGTAAGGGTCCTTGAGGAGAATGGCGCGGATGTATTGGGATCTAATTGCCAGCTTGGATCGAGGGAAATGGTGGATTTAATCCAAGAGATCAGAAGTTTGGCAAAAGTCCCCGTCATCGCCCAGCCCAATGCCGGTTCACCCATTTTAAGGGGCGGGATGACCGTCTATGAACAATCTCCTGGGGAATTCGCCGAGGATATCCTGAGGATCGTTGAAGCAGGGGCTAATGTCGTCGGCGGTTGCTGTGGCACCAGCCCTCTCTTTATTGAAAAGATAAAGCAACGCCTCTCCCATCGAGAACAATAGATCCCGTCGGGGGAAAGGCTGATCGGGAGTGTTGGGCTCTGTCTTTCCCCCCCTCAATCATTATCGGACTTTTTGATAATAATCGCGACTTAAAGAGCGGAAAAGCTCAGGGATTTTTTCTATGAACCGCGAAGTTAAATTGGCATAGAAATTGCTTGAAATTTCGGTGACTTAATCATGTTCTCGAGGATTTGATGCGGAAGAAAAAGCCCCCGGCTAATCTCGAACTAATCGACCTTTACTCAACCTTGTTGAATGAGATATGGGGAAAAGTCTCGGAACTGATTGGCGAGAGCTTGTTGACATTCTTAATCCTCTTGATCATAAGCCGCATTTCGGACGAATTTCCAATCTTGAGGGGGATTCGGGTGTCGGAGGCTGGCATATCCCTGGAAGCCATGAGAAATCAATTCCACGATGCTTCCCCTGGGGATCTCCACCGGGCCTTTCATGGGTTCGTAAAGAACCTATTCAATGTGTTCACGGCAATTACCGAAAATGTCATCAATCGGGAGTTGTTCTCCGCAGTTCTCCCTAAACTGCGAGAGGCGGAGAAGATAGTTTCCAGCTAAACTGGGGAGAGGGTACTTGAAGATCATCTTTAAAAACCTGAAGACTCTCTGGTCGATTATCAACGCCATCAACGCCAGTCCGGAATTGGCCGATATTATCGAAGCGGCGGGATCTAAGCTTTCAAATTTATTTGACATTTTGGCTTTTTCCGTTCTCTTAAAGGAGGGTTTAGACCTCCACATCTATTGCGACAAGTCAAGCAGTCAACTTTTTATCGACGAGGTGGCCAAAAATACGATCAAGACTTTTTCCTTTATCGCCGGAGACCGGCTAACGCCCGAGCAGGTTCGCACCCACGTGGAGAGGAGGCAATTTGAATCCCGCTGGAGAGGATCATCGAATGGTAGGCTGAAATCCCACATCAGCCTTCCTTTGATCAATAAGGGAAAGGTACTGGGATGTGCCTCGATAAATAGCGACCTTACAAACGCCTTCGATGCCCAAGCCCTTCAATTCTTCTCCCTGATCACATATCAAATGGCTTCATCAATGAAGCACTCCCAAGTTATTAGTTCGATGAAGGATATGGCCATTTATGATACGCTCACCCAGGTCTTCAATCGCAGACACCTCAATCAGGTTCTGGAGGAGGAGTTGAGGAATTCTTTCCGCGAAAAACAGCCCCTATCCATCGTCATGGTGGATATCGATCACTTTAAGGCCATTAATGACCGATATGGGCATGATGAGGGGGATAAAGCTCTCATCCACATAGCTTCAATGCTGAAGGCATCCTTGCGTAAGCACGATATCGTTGCCAGATTTGGCGGAGAGGAATTTTTGGTGATCCTTCCGAAGGCGATAATGAAGGATGCAGTGGTCATCGCCGAGCGAATTCGCAGATCCATCGAAGCGACACCGCTTTCTATGGACGGTGAAGAGGTCCATCTCACCGTTAGCCTCGGGGTCGCGGCAATTCCAGCTATTTGGCCCGACTCCAAGGAGGAATTCATCAAGTGTGCGGACACAGCCCTATACGAGGCCAAGGGTAAGGGACGCAATAGGGTCTGTTTCTACGTTCCCACGAAAGATCCCCCCGCAAAGGGAATATTGTCGAAGTAACCATCGCAGAGAACATATTCTGCGACGTGGTCCTGAGCCAGCCATCAAATCCCCTGGACGAACATTAAAGTATCTTTAGGAACCATTTTTGGTAGAGCGACAGAAGAGCCATTTCTATTCTTGAACGTGAAACGCGAGTTCGGAAACGACGTGGTGCGTAGATGCTCAATTGTTCCGGTGAGTCAAAAAGTCCTTCCACTGAGCATGAAGGATTAGGCAACAGATCATCGGATTATTGACAAAAGGCCCAGGAAGAGGTTATTCAGGCCTTTTCTGGCTTCCCACAGAACTGAATTTCACTAGACGGAAGAGGGAAGTTCATGGGTTAAACGATTTCCCCTTTTTTGGTGTCTAAAAGGATAGTCATGACTTCGGATTTCGACCTTCTTGATCGCTTTGAAGATGGAGATCAAAGGGCACTTGAGGAGATTGTATCGAAATATCAGAAACCCATTTTTTTCTTTATCCTTCGGATGGTTTGGGATGAAACCGATGCAGCAGATTTATCCCAAAAGACCTTTATCAATGCCTTTCGGAATATCGGGCGTTTCGATCGCCGATCCAATTTCAAGACGTGGCTTTATCGCATTGCCATCAACGTGTGCAAAAACCATTTCAGGGATGACCCGAGACGGAGAGAGGTTAACATCGAGGGAATGGTTTTCTTTGATGAGAAAAATCCATTGGACCAAATCATCTCGGAAGAGGAGAGAAAGGGTTTATCCTTGGCCTTGAACGACCTTCCCGAAAAACAGAGGTATACGGTCATCCTTAAGGTGTATCAGGGCTTAAGATATAGGGAGATCGCCGCAATCACCGGGTGCTCAGAAGGAACGGCGAAGGCAAATTTTCACTTTGGAGTCAAAAAATTGATGGAGATCCTTAAAAATTGAGGGGTGGGAAACAATGAATTGCCGGGAAGTTCAGGATCAATTGATTGAATTCTACGAGAATCAACTCCACGGGAGAGACGCTGAGCACATCAGAGATCACCTGGAGATATGCCCCCTTTGCAGGGAGGAACTGAGTTCGATTGAGAAGGTCATAGTTAGGTTGAAATCCCAACGACTTCGCGATCCGGGAGAGGTTTTTTGGAGGGATTTCCCTGAGAGAGTGAGAAAGGCCTTTTATGAGGGGGACAGAAACATTCGAATTTCAATGGTCGCGAGGATATGGGAAAGGATTTATGGGTTCACCACGTGGCTCCCCTTCTCAAAACCGGTTCATGCAGCGGTATCGATTGCGACGCTTGTACTCCTCATTGGAGGGTTACTCTTTTTCAAAACTGGGTGGTTTTGGATGGGATCGAGGGGCATAGGCGAGGAGAGTTTGGAGGAGTATTTCGGCGGGATGGAAGTGCTTGTTTCCCCGTTCGCCCATGGATCATTTGAGGGCCTATCGTTATACCAGTTGGAGGATATTTCCAAGGGCTTGAGGGGATGGCTTAATGGCATGGGAAGTTCGGTAGAGGAAGTTTTAAAAGAGGATCTATTCGTCCAAGGTCAAGATGTCTTCACCCAACTGGAGGAACTCAGTTCCGAGGAGTTGGACTTCGTGTACGATGCACTGAAGGCGCGATACCTCAAAACCTCTACCTCTCTTTTCGTCCCAATGGATATGGGAGGAAGGAAGTTGTCTTAAAGGAGGATATGGCATGAAAGGAAATATTAGGCTTCCACTGATGGTTTCTACCCTCGTAACGGTTTTGTTAATCTTGGGTTTTGGTTTACACTGTTTCTCTCAACCTACGGGCGAAGGGAGGCCGCGGGGGTCAGAGGCCCCGGTTCTGGGGAGCGATGGATCCCCTCAACCCTTTGAGAAGAGGGAGAAAATCCGCAAGCGCATTGAACTCATCAGAATGTGGAAATTAACCGAGGAACTCGATTTGACGGAGGAAACGGGGGCGAGGCTGTTTCCAATACTCCATAAATACGACGAAAAGTGGGTCAAGCTCAAGGAGGAGGGTCGAAGCATCATGAAGGAGTTGAGAAAGGTCTTGAAAGATGAGGCGACCCCGGATGAGGAGATCGAAGCGTCGATGGAGAAGGTGGAGAAAAATGCATTAGCCGCGTCTGATTTATTGCGTCAACGACACGAGGAACTGAAAGGGGTCCTTTCACCAAGGCAGCGGGCGAAACTTATCCTCTTCCAGAGGCGGTTTCAGCGGGAGATACGAAAGATCATCGCCGAGGCGAGGGAAAGGAAGGTGAGGCCGAGAAGGAATGATCGGCTGAGGAAGGATTAGAGAGCCCAGGGGCTGGGATAGCTTACTGTGTTGTCTGGAGCTTGGACGATTTCAAGGACTCAAAGGATAGAATCGAGACTGCCCGTTTCATTATCCGTGGAAATCCTTTTTCGCTTAACTTTGAAAACCCGATGAAACAGACCCACCACGATCGCCAACATACCTAAAAGAAGCGTGATGGTCCCGGTGTTTACAAAATGGAGCGCGATGTACCTGAGTCCAGCAACGGGATAGAGACCAACTCTTACAGCGGCTTTTACTGCCCCGTTTCTTGCGATGAAACCAGCTATGGGTGGACTGAACCTGTAGTAGCGAAGGACAAAGGCCTTTCCGATGGAGTTGGTCAGGAGATATCGATCCCTTAAATCCCGCAACACCTGAACGTGAGGCTCAAGGGGCGACCCAAAAGCCGCCGTGGCGATGAAGCAACCTCCACTTCTACTTCCACCAACAGGAGGCGGTGGTGGAGTGAGGGACTTACAGGCGTTTATTCTACCATTTGTCAATACCTTTCCGTTCAAACTGTCCACAGTATCTACCCCGTTGAGTATTCGTTCTTTCAATTCATTCAGCGTTATCCCGGGGTAATGTGCCAGAATGAGGCCGGCTAAGCCGGAGACATGGGGGGCGGCCATGGACGTTCCGGCAGAAGAAAAGTAGCCATAGCCTGTTATCAGGATATCGCGCGTTTTGAGGATGACGTCATCGATATAAATTCCGTCATCCTCATCCGAATCATCCGAGGATAGCTGGAATCCCAAATTGATATCGTTGGAGAGACCCCCAAAAGGTGATACGTTAGTGACATGGGATTCAAACGATTCTCCTGTACTTCCGCCAAATCTCCCATCCGTATTCAATGCATAAAGTTGAAGAAAGCCGAAACCATTTATGGTTGCCCCTATGTATAAGTAATCACCTGCCGCTAGGTCATATCTGATCTGGTATTCTAAGACAGAATATTTGTCGACCAAATTAAGGGCATCATTGTGAGTAATGTAGGAATCCGTTTCAGTGAGGTAATCCCCCGAAGGGGTGTCTGCGAGACTATGGGTGGGGCTCACCGAAATCGGTTCCGTTAAGTCCCAAGAATCGTTGATCCCCCAATGAGTCCAATTCCCCAACCCCGATTCGAAGTCTTCATCGAGCACTTGGTTTTCCGGCCCGAGAACGAGCCAGGGAATTGAACTAAGGACATTTACACCAGGAGCCGCCACATCAACCGACGTTGCTCCAAAATTCGAAAACAATGCGAGGTTATCGTTATGATCGGTGGCGGCCACTGATATGATATTGGGAAGGCCATAGCTGGCGGGGTAGAAGGGGATTTGATCGTTATCATCGCCAATCCCATCGTCGCCTCCATTACCCGCCGCCGCCACAAAAAGAACTCCCATATCATTTGCATGGGATATGGCGTCGTAGAGGGCCTGAGAGAAATCTCCACCACCCCAGCTTGCATTGATCACCTTGGCTCCGTTATTGGCGGCATACAAGATGGCCTCAATGGCTTTCGCAGTATCCCCGTACCCGGAGGCACCGAAGATCCGCAAAGGCATGATGCTGGAATACCAATTCACCCCGGTAATGCCCGTGCCATTATTCCCGAGAGCGGCGATCGTCCCCGCAACATGGGTACCATGGAAAAGGTAGTCCGTAGGGTCATTATCGTCCCCTACAAAATCCCACCCGAGGATGTCATCGACATATCCGTTGTCATCATCATCGAAGCCCGGAGTCCCATTCAGCTCCACATCGTTGGCCCAGATATTGTTCCTTGTTCCATCATCAAGGTCGGGGTGATTATATGCAACCCCTGTATCGATTACGGCGATGACCACATTCGATGAGCCCGTATGGATATCCCAAGCCTCAGGGGCATCGATATCCGCATCTGGAGTTCCTCCGGTCTGGCCCGTGTTATCCAACCCCCACAGTTGATCGAATTGAGGATCATCAGGTGGTGTGACGAGGGCTCGGACAATATAGTTGGGCTCAGCATATTCAACCATTGGGTTCCCCCTGAGTTTTGCCAAAGCTTCCCCGATCTGCATAGAGGGGGGGATTCTTACACGCTGAACCTTAATGGTATGGAGCGTCTTCGTTGCCTCAAGGCCCATAACGGACTTCAACTGGCGAATAGCATGAATCGATGTCTTTTCTTTCCATTTTACCAATACCTCTCCCGGGACGTAGGGAAAGGGAATGTTGCCTTCGCCATTGAGAATTAAACTATGCCCATCACGTCCGTAAACTATGGGAAAAGAGAATAGGCAGCCGAAAAAGGCGAGCTGCAAGATTAAGATTAATATTAACGTGATTTTCCTCATATCTTATCACCTTTGAGATAGATAAGCTCAATACGCCGTCCTTGATAAGTTGATGATTACGTTAGTATCAAAATTACGCAAAAATTGTACCAGATAAATTTTTTTTTAGCATCTTATCCGATTTAATCGTCTAATATTGGAAATTTTCAGATAATTAAATCTGCTAATTCAGCCGAATATAATAAATTTTCGATAAAATATGAAATTTTTTCATAGTCTATTCGAAGGAACTGAGGCCCTATTGAGGAAGAAAGGGGATACCATAGGGGGTAGAATGTCCTTATTGACTAGCGGGGGATTTCGTGTATAATTTTTGGGCCAAACCGATGCCGGAGGATGGATAATTGGTCGATTTTTTAGGGGATTTGAGACGGACAGACTATTGCGGAAAACTCAGGTCGTCCGATGCGGGCAGGGAGGTTGTCCTGATGGGTTGGGCTCAGCGGCGCAGGGACCATGGTGGGCTCATTTTCGTCGATTTAAGGGATAGGGAGGGGATCGTTCAGGTAGTCTTCAACCCGGAAATCGATCCAGAGGTTCATGCCAAGGCCCACAAGATACGAAGCGAATATGTTTTGGGGGTCAAGGGTGATGTGGCAATGCGTCCCGAAGACAGTATCAACCCGGATGTGGATACGGGGGAGATCGAGGTGCTGACGAAGGAACTGAGAATCTTAAATGTGGCGGAAAATCCTCCTTTTTTGATTGAAGACAACGTTGAGATATCGGAAAACGTCCGTTTGAAATACCGGTATCTCGATTTAAGGAGGCCGAGGCTTCAGAGGAACCTGATTTTGCGGCACAAGCTGGCCAAAGCAGTGAGATCTTATTTGGACACCCAGGGGTTTCTCGAGATCGAAACCCCTGTACTTACAAGAAGCACCCCTGAGGGTGCCAGGGACTATCTCGTTCCCAGTCGCGTTAATCCGGGGCGTTTTTATGCCCTTCCCCAATCTCCCCAGCTCTTTAAGCAGCTCCTCATGATTTCGGGGTTCGATCGATATTTTCAGATCGTCAAGTGTTTCAGGGACGAAGACCTCCGTATGGATCGACAGCCTGAGTTTACCCAAATCGATATAGAGATGTCTTTCATTAGTGTCGAGGATATTCAGAGGACGATGGAGGGGATGATGGCGTTTATCTTCCAAGAGGTCCTCGGAATCGATCTTTCGATCCCCTTCCCCTCTCTCCGTTATGACGAGGCTTTGGACTGCTACGGAACGGACAAGCCCGATATCGGGTTTGGTTTGGAACTCAAGGAGATTTCCGATTTGGCAAAGGAATCTGGGTTTGGAATCTTCAGGGAGGTGGTGGCAGGAGCGGGTATCGTCAAGGGGATTACCGTGAAGGGAGGGGCTGCCTTTTCGCGGAAAGAGATGAACGATTTGTCGAACTTCGTTCAGGGATATGGGGCCGAGGGTCTGAGCTGGATTAAGGTAGTCTCGGGAGGATGGCAGTCTCCCATTGGTAAATTCTTTGTAGAACCCACAAAGAGGGCGATTGCTGAAAGGATGGCCGCACAGGAGGGAGACTTAATGCTCTTTGTGGCCGCCGATCGAGGAATAGTCAATCATACCTTGGCAAATCTGAGGCTTCATTTGGGGGAGAAACTGGATATGATCCCCTCCGAGACGTATCGGTTCGTCTGGATTCGAGATTTTCCCCTCTTGGAATACAGCGAGGAGGAGGGCCGGTTTGTGGCCGTTCACCACCCCTTTACCGCGCCGATGGATGAGGACATCTCAATGTTGGAAGATCATCCCCAGGACGTGAGGGCCAAGTCATATGATCTGGTTTTGAACGGGATGGAGATTGGGGGTGGGAGTATTCGGAATCACATCAAGGAAGTTCAATCCATGGTTTTCAGGAAGTTGGGTATCGGCGAAGAGGAGGCGAATAAGAGATTTGGGTTTTTAATGGAGGCCCTTGAGTACGGAACCCCACCACATGGAGGGATTGCATTCGGTTTCGATCGAATCGTTATGATACTGAGCGGCTCCGAGTCTATTCGCGAAGTGATCGCCTTCCCAAAGACGCAGAGGGCCACGAGCCCTTTAACCGAGGCCCCGACGGAGGTTGATCCGAAACAACTGGATGAGCTCTCCATCAAGGTGAAGCCGGTGGCCTAGGTTTTTCGATTTAATCCTTTGTCGATGGGTGTATGATGACATCCAACGGTAGAGGGAACGAGGGAGTGATAGCGATGCCGAGAAAGGGAATGGGTTTCTTGGACAATAAGAAGACTCACTCCGAGATCTTCGACCTACATGAAGTAACCGAGCCGAACCTCTATCGGCGTCTCTATCCCTATGAGGAAATCTGCAAAATTGAATTCGACCATAAAGATGTCCTTATGGATCCCCCCGAGGAAATTTTCATCACGGATACCACTTTTCGGGACGGCCAACAGGCCAGACCCCCATACACGGTGAAACATATTGTGGATCTCTTCGGGATGCTTCACAGATTAGGTGGTCCAAACGGGGTCATCCGCCAGTCGGAATTCTTCCTGTATAGCGATCGGGATCGGGAGGCAATGGAGAAGTGTCTTGAGATGAACTTCGAATATCCGGAGGTAACGGGGTGGATAAGGGCGGCTAAAGGGGATTTCGATTTGGTAAAGGAGGTGGGCCTGGGGGAAACGGGCATCCTTACTTCGGTCTCGGATTATCATATTTTCCTGAAATTGAAAAAAGATAGAAGGCAGGCGATGTCCAACTACCGTAAGGTCGTTAGTTGGGCCCTGGAGAAGGGGATTGTTCCCAGGTGCCATTTTGAAGATGTGACCCGAGCCGATATTTATGGATTCTGTGTTCCCTTCGCTCAGGAATTGATGAGGTTATCCGAGGAGAGCGGTCTTCCCGTGAAGATAAGATTGTGCGATACCATGGGATTTGGGGTTACCTATCCCGGCGCGTCTCTCCCTCGGTCTGTCCCTAAGATCGTTCGAGCCATGGTCGACGATGCCGGCGTTCCTTCTTCTCAGCTCGAGTGGCATGGACACAACGACTTTCACAAGGTGCTCATCAATGCCACCACGGCTTGGCTTTACGGGTGTGCCGCCGCCAATGGGGCCTTGCTCGGTTTCGGGGAGAGGACGGGAAACGCCCCGATAGAGGCTCTCGTCATCGAATATATTAGTCTGATGGGAACCTTGAATGGGATCGACACCAGAGTCATCACTGATATACGGAATTATTTCGAGAGGGAGATCGGGGCCTCTATTCCGCCCAATCTTCCCTTCGTCGGGGCTAATTTTAATACGACCAGTGCGGGGATACATGCCGATGGAATACTCAAGAATGAGGAGATCTATACTATCTTCAATACCGAAAAGATCTTGAACCGCCCCATCGCGGTATCGATAAGTGATAAATCCGGTCTTGCGGGGATTGCCCAGTGGGTTAATTCCCACTTTGCCCTGACAGGGAATGAGAGGATGGATAAGGACCACCCGGGAATTGCGAAGTTCAACAAATGGGTGAACAAGCAATATGAAGAAGGAAGGACGACAGTCATTTCTGAGGAGGAGATGGAGAGGATGGCCCGTACGTATCTCCCCCATATTTTCGTTTCCGAGTTCGATATTCTCAAGGCCAGGGCTCACGAAATGTCAGCCCACATCTGCGAGGACCTCTTAGACAACTTATTTATCAGGACGTTGAAACCCGCGCAAATCGAGCCCGTTTTGCAATCCGCCGTCGACGATTACCCCTTTATCCAATTTGCGTATGTGACCGACCTCGAGGGGAAGAAAGTTACCAAGAACATTACCCAGGCTGTGGACAAGGCTAAATATGAGAAAGTTGGCCTCCACGAGGACTATTCTAGCAGGCCGTGGTTCATCGAACCCTTGAAGGATGGAAAGATCCACGTAACCCATCTCTTTTCCTCCATCATTACCGGAGCTTTGTGCGTCACCGTATCTGGTCCCATTCGGAATGATAAAGGAGACATCATCGGAATTCTGGGCCTAGACATCCGATTCGAGGACCTGGTTAAGGCCGAAGAATAAGTTCCCCTTTCTTCCGTTCAAAGGACCTTCATGAAATGCAGGAGAAGGATCGCAATCCTCTTTCCTCGTGTCTCCTGATCCAGGGATTCGGCTCGGGAAAAGGGGGAATAATCAGTTAGCCCCCTATGCTTCTTCTGGGAGGACCTGGGAGGATTGGGGTAGAAGCGGGATAACCGGGTTTTAAAAGAGGGTTTCGAATCGTATCCTCAATGGGCAGTATGATTCACCGAAGCGGTCTTTACCCTTAAAATAAATACTATCAAAAAAATCCTTGACAAAAGGGATTTTATTTAATAGGGAAGGAAATACTTCACAAATTTGACGTTTTTAGTGGGAAGGGGGGTGATCATTGCCGAAACGTGTTTGATATCGCCAAAGGAAGGGGTAAAGGGAAATGCTTAAGGGTTGAGCATACTTTATTAAAGGGGGGTTTATCATGAAGAACAAATGTATAATGGGTATCATTGGTTTTGTTGCTGTCGCAGGCCTTCTTACGGCCTATCCGTCGGCTGGAGGAGCGGCTGAGAAAATCGTCGTTGGCCACCCAGCGTGTCTTTCGGGAAAGTATGCGAAGGCGGGGGAACAGGCCATCGGGGGGATAAAGGCATGTGTCAAATGGATTAATGATAGTTATGGCGGGGTTAAGATAGCCGGAAAGAAGGTCCCCCTCGAATACAAGTACTATGACTGCGAATCCAAGAAGGAGGCCGTGACAAGCCTTATCGAGCGGCTGATCACGGTTGATAAGGTGAACGTTGTTTTCTCCGCCTATAGCTCGGGACTCACCCTTGCCGGAGCCCCCGTGGCGGAGAAATACAAGATGCTCTATATGGACCACGGCGGCGCCAGTGACCGTATCTTTCAGCAGGGGTATAAATATATCGTCCAAACCATCGGTCCGGGTACCAGATATCATGTGGGGACCCTGGACATGGTTCATAAGATTGATCCTAAGGCCAAAAAGGTAGCATTGGCTTATGAGGACTCAGAGTTCGCCCGGATGACCTTGCAAGGTGCGGAAAGACACGCCACCGAACTTGGATTCAAGGTCGTTTTTAAGAGGACCTATCCAGCAGGTGTGACCGATTTAACCCCTCTGCTTTCTGATATGAAAATGGGAAACCCGGATTTCGTGATTGGCGGCGGACATTATGAGGATGGTCAGCTCTTTTGCCGACAGATGGCAGACCTGGATATAGACGTTAAAGCCTTATCACTGGTGGCATCCGCAACCTTACCTGCCTACTATAAAGCTCTGAGCACTATGGCAGAAGGGGTGATGGGCCCTTCACATTGGGAATACGGCGTCAAATATTCCCCGGAGGGGGCTAAGAAGGCTGGTTTGGAGTGGATTGGCCCTGGTCAAGATGAGTTTATGAAGCTGTTTAAGGAAGCCCTGGGAAAGGATATCATACCCGATTATCATGCTGCTGAAGCTGGAGCGCAGGTCCTGGCTTACGTATTGACCGTAGAAGATGCCAAAAGCATTGATCCCACAAAGGTCAGGGCTGCCCTCGGCAAACTCTGGTTCATGTCCTTCTATGGGGCCTGGGGCGTTGATGAGACGGGGAAACAGATCGGGCATTCGATGGTAGATATGCAGTGGCAGGGCGGCAAGAGGGTTATCGTATGGCCTCCAGATGCCGCCACGGGGAAAGTTTATTATCCATTGCCCACCTTTGCCGAAAAGGCCAAGGGCACCTTAGCCGTGCCGAAATAGAGGCAGAGCCTGTTATAAACCTGCTAAAATCTCCTCCCCTAAGTAAATCCTTAGGGGAGGAGATTTTGTATCCCAACCTCTTACGGGAAACGAGGAAAGCGTGATCCTTAAACTGCTGGCAGGAAATTTGACACATGGGCTCCTCCTTGGAGGCGTGTACGGCCTGGCTACCATGGGGTTGAGCCTGATATTCGGGGTGATGAATGTGGTGAATGTCGGGCATGGTGCATTCATCATGGTTGGGGCATTTGTAGCACTGACCATGTTCACAACCCTGGGCATATCCCCAGTGGCAGCAATTCCCGTAGCCCTGATTATCGGTATGGCGTTGGGATTTTTCTTCTTTTATACCGTCATGCGGAGATTAATCAGGGCCCCGGAGCTCGCCTCACTTCTCGCCACCTTTGCTATCGGCATTCTCCTTCAGGAGATTGCTAAGCTTATTTTTGGCGCCGATTTCTGGGGGTATAATTGGCGTGTAGGTAAGATAAGCCTGCCGATAACCACCATACCGATGAGCAAAGTCTATGCATTTATCGGAAGCATACTTATCGCGTTGTTTCTCTATTTCTGGTTTAGCAAAACAAGGGTAGGAACCGCAGTACGATCCGTTGTGGAGGACAGCGAAGGGGCGAGGGTATGCGGGGTTAACGTAGGGTGGATCTATGCCCTGAGTTTTGCCATCGGGATTGGCTTAACGGTGATGAGCGGGGTCTTGCTTACCATGTTTATTCCGGTGGGTATCAACCCCTACATGGGGGGAGCCTACACCCTGAAGGCATTTGTCATCGCTGTTCTGGGTGGTCTTACCTCCCCTTATGGTGCTTTTTTCGCCGGACTGATATTTGGGCTCATAGAGAACGGTGCTTACGTCTTTTTTGCCCAGATACCAGGAGTAGCACCTTTCCCCTTGACCGTATCTTTGGCCTTTTGGATGCTCTTTTTTCTCCTTCTCATAAAGCCGACTGGACTTTTGGGGGGTAAGTGAAAAGGACTATACCGAAATATTATCCACTCATTCCCGTCTTTGCCGCATACCTCATCATGTTTATAATCGGCTTCACCATGCCTGGCATGTGGCAGATGGTGGCATTGCTTGCCTTCTATTGTGCCCTGGGGCAGTCCTGGAATATATTTATGGGGATGACGGGCTATGTGGATTTTGGCTATGTAACGTTCATAGCCTTGGGTACCTATGGAATGGCCTTAGGGGTACAGTACTTCTACCAAATTGAAGGGCTTGGCATAGGCATCATATTTATCGGGATCTTTCTTGCCTTGTTCCTTGCATCTTTGTCGGCCATTCTTGAAGCCGCTATCGCCCTAAGACTCAGGGGGGCCTATTTTGCCATCGCCTGTATAGGCATAAATGAGGGGCTCAGGTACTTCATAGAGGGGGCAAAAATTTGGGGTGGCTCTGAAGGCATAATATTCTCTGGTGCTCTCACCGAAGCAGTTGGAAGGGAGGTAGCTAACCAACTGACTACATTCTGGGCCGATTTTGCGGTTTTTATCATTGCTGCGTTGGCTGCTTTCTTGAATGTCCACTATATGAGGAGCAAAATTGGCTATGCCCTGACCGCAGTGAGAGAAGATGAGGATGCGGCCAAGGTCATGGGGATAAATACATTCAAGTATAAGACAATTGCCTTCTTAACCAGTGGATTACTCGGGGGATTAGTGGGAGCTATGGCCTGGGGGTTAAAGCTAACCCATGTATTTCCAGGTGATGTTTTTGTAATCCATTACACAGTGGAATGCATAGTAGTAGTTCTGCTTGGTGGCGCGGGCACCCTCCTGGGACCAGTGGTGGGAGGGCTTATCTACGGGCTATCGAAATATTGGCTCGCTGTAATCTTACCCGGTTTCCAACTGCTTATTTTTGCCCCAATTATTATCGCCATCATCGTTGCATTTCCCGGAGGAATTATTGGATTGGTCAAGCAGAGAATTAAAGGCACGCCCTTAGAAAGGTATATCGTATAGCCATGGTACTATTGAAACTAGAGAATATAACAAAGAGGTTTGGCGGTCTGATAGCCGTAAATGATGTCAGCCTTGAAATCGAACACGGAGAGTTAATGGCCATAGTAGGTCCCAATGGGGCTGGAAAGACAACCCTTTTCAATGTTATTAACGGGGTTTACCCACCCGATGAAGGGAGGGTAATCTTTAACGAAAGGGACATAACCCGGCTACCTGCATATAGGAGGGCGCCGCTGGGAATCGGGAGGACCTTTCAGATACCCAGACCTTTCAGTTCAGCCAGCGTGCAAGAGAATGTGGCGGTTGGGGCTATGTTTGGTACGCTGGCCGGCAAAGTCAGCGTGGATGGCTGCCTGGAAATTGCGGAGAGGTATACTGAGCTTGTTGGCCTGGAGGCTCATAAAAACAAGGAAGCCGGAAGCCTAACCCCAGTGGAAAAGAAGATGATGGAGATTGCCCGTGCCTTGGCAATGAAGCCCAAACTCCTCCTCATGGATGAAGCGATGGCCGGGATGCATCCTAAGGACATCGATGAAATGGTCAGGTTCCTAAAAAAGATAAAAAAGGAGGAGAACATAGCGATCGTCTCCATGGTTGAGCATATCATGCGCGCTGTAGCTGGATTCGCCAACAGAGTGGTAGTGATGCACCAAGGGGCAAAACTCATTGATGCCCCAACAGAACAGGCTTTGAGCGATCCAAGAGTGGTGGAAGTGTACTTGGGTCGCCCTTAGGGGGAGAGGCATGCTGAAGATCGAGAATCTTGAATCCGGGTATGGGCCGATGCAAGTCCTGTGGGGACCAAAAATAGAGGTAGAAACAGGCTCCATAACCTCTCTGCTCGGGCCAAACGGGGCAGGGAAGACAACATTGCTCAGGACTGTGTTTGGTTCGGTGGAGCCCTGGGGTGGGAGGATAACCTATGAGGAGAAGGATGTCACCCGGTTGCCGACTCATGAGAAAGTTGAGCTAGGCATTGTCCTCGTTCCTGAAGGAAGGCATCTATTTGTGGGCATGACTGTTCATGAAAATCTGATTATGGGTGCCTATCCAAAAGAGGCTCTCAAAAATATGGACGATTCCCTTGAGCTCGTTTACTCTCTCTTCCCTATCCTCAAAGAGAGGACCAAGCAAAGGGCCGGATCGCTGAGCGGCGGAGAGCAGCAGATGCTGACCATAGCCCGGTCACTCATGAGCAAACCAAGACTGATAATGCTCGATGAGCCGAGTCAGGGATTGGCTCCAAAGCTCGTGGGCGAGGTATTTGAGACGATTGAAAGGATGAAGGCGGAAATAGGCTTAACCATACTCCTTGTAGAGCAAAACGTTCAAGCCTCCCTTAAGGCTTCGGATAGCGTTTATATATTGCATGAAGGGAGGATAAAAGCCCATGGAAAGGCGGAAGAGATAGAGAGGTCGCGCGAGATAAGAGAGGCCTATCTCGGGATTTAGTCGCATCATCTCCACGGTTCAACTCGAATATTTTCCGCCAATGAAAGGCTGAAAGAGTCCTCATTGGAGATCAACGAAGAAAGAAGAGACGGTCCTCCAGAGGACGATCACATCTTGAGGGACTGCATAGTCGTTATCTCCAATTACTTGATTTTACTTCCTACCCTCTGAATTCGACTCATATTCCTTTTCGGAGCGAAGACCATGAGATTATTGATTCCAACGTCTATATCTTGGACAATAATTCGTTGAACTCCAATCCCAAGGATAGGGGGATGTGATTCGGCTAACTGCTTAAAATGCAACAAATGGGAAGGGGTTATGGGATACACACCACGAACATGGTCACTGTGCGGGGGCAATCCTCTATAACCTCGAGACGGAAGAGTACTTCATCGTAAAGGCAAAGGCCACCGTGATGGCTACAGGGGGATCTGGCCGGCTTCATCTCGGAGGTTTCATGACTACGAACCATTACGGTGCTACCGGGGATGGATTGGTGATAGCATATAGGGCTGGGGTGGGCCTCTGTTTTTTGCATGCCGCGCAATTTCATCCAACAGGGCCGTCTTCCCGGAACAGGCCGAGGGTCTCCTCATTACGGAGAAGTTCAGGGGAGCAGGGGCGAACCTCGTCAATATCGATGGCGAGCAGTTTGTCTTCGAGCGGGAGCCGAGAGATGTGGAAGTGGCATCCATTATTCGAGAGTGTACGGACAGGGGCAAGGGTATCCCGACGCCCACGGAAGAGGTTGGGGTATGGTTGGATTCCGCCATGATCGACATCATGTACGGAGAGGGTACGGTCCAACGAGACTTCGTGGGGAAGTATACCGTCTTTAAGCGCTATGGCATTGACATTGGTAAGGAGCCCATCCTGATCTATCCGACCCTCCACTATCAGAATGGGGGCTTACAATACAACGAGGAGTGTGAGTGTTCCGTTCCCGGGCTGTATATCGCCGGGGAAGTCGGAGGTGGGGTACACGGCGAGAATCGACTCGGGGGCAATTCCCTCATGGATGTGCTGGTTTTTGGAAGGATAGCGGGAAGGAATGCGGCCATATACGCCCGGGAGAGGGCAAGGGAGGGGAAGCTGACCTTGGAGCATGTGCGGTCACATCATAGGGAACTGAAGGAGGCGGGAATCGAGAATGCCCGGGTTTCCCCCGTGCTCCTGCCGGATTATTCCAACCCGATGGTGAGGAAGAGACAATTGACCACCCGCTACGTGGGGACAATGAGGTAGAAATGGCAACCGTTGGGTCGAATCGGGGATTTTCCAATCGAGGACATGGTAGGCGGGTGGGAATGGAATTCTAAGGAGGATGATCATGTCTATCTCCCGGGAGTTTGGGGCATTCATCTCAAGTTTGAAATATGAGGATATACCGGAGAGGGTGAGGATTCTTGCGAAATACTGTTTTCTGGATTGGCTCGCATCCGCCTATGCGGGTAGTCAGGAGAAACCCGTGAGGATGATGCTGGAAGTGGTTAAGGGTATGCCGGGGAACCCCGAGTGTACGTTGATCCCTGATGGCTCGAAGAATATATGTCTCCTTGGGGCATTGGTCAATGGCGCCTCTTCTCACATGGTGGAAATGGACGATCTACATAGGCCATCCATATTCCACCCGGCGGCCCCCATCATTCCAGCCGCCTTGGCCGTTGCAGAAAGGGAGCAGAGGTCCGGAATGGATCTGATTGCGGCCATCATTGTCGGATATGAGGTGGGGATTAGGGTGGCCGAGATGGTGGGGACATCCCACTACCAGCTCTGGCACACGACAGCTACCTGCGGAACCTTTGGAGCCGCGGCGGCTGCCAGCAAACTCCTCTTGCTGAATCCCCAGCAGATCGTCTGGGCCCTGGGAAGTGCGGGGACCCAAGCCTCGGGACTCTGGGAATTTCTTTCTGAAAGCGCCATGAGCAAGCAGTTACATCCAGGCAAGGCCGCCCTGAATGGGATTTTGGCCGCCTTGCTTGCTCAGCACGGTTTCACCGGAGCCGAGCATATTTTTGAGGGAGAAAGGGGATTTTGTAAAGCTACCTCGAGCGATTACGATTTCCGTGGTGTCATGGATGGCCTCGGGCAGGAATATCACATGGAGGGAAATTCCTTTAAATTCCATGCTTCGTGCGGCCATACTCATTCAGCCTTGGATGCGGCGTTAATGATGGCAAAGGAGACGGGAGTGTTTCCGGAGCAGATCGAGAAGGTTACGGTAAAGGTTTATTCCGTCGCTCTGGACCTCCTCGGTAATGTTCAATTAACCAGCCCATATATCGCCAAATTTCATATCCCCTTCTGTATCGCCACCGCGTTGAAATTTGGGAAAGTGGGCCTCGAGGCCTTTACCGAAGAGCGATTGCATGACGGGGAATTGAGGGATCTCATGGCTCGCGTGGAAGTCAATTCAGACGAAGAACTGGACAGGGAATATCCCGGGAAATGGGGGGCTATTGTTGAGGTGAAAACCAAGGACGGGCGCGTCCTTTCTCAAAAGGTGGAATATCCTAAGGGGGATCCCCAGAACCCCTTCTCCCAGAAGGAGTTTTCCGATAAATTCCTTACCTTGACCGATGGAGTCCTTCCCACCGAAGAATCGGACTCCATGCTCATACGGACATTAGCGCTGCAGGATGTGGAGAGGATTGATCAGCTATTTTAGCCAGCGGTTTCGCAAAAAAATCATTTTTCCATTGACTTGAGGGCTAAATTGAGTTAACGTTAACGCAAAGGGGCCAAGGGTCGTATGGGAAGATATACAACCTTAAAGGACATAGCCAAGGTGGCGGGGGTTTCTCACACAACCGTGTATAGGGCCCTGAACGATAAGCCCAGGATAAGCCAAGCCACCAAGGAACGGATCGTCTCCATCGCCCGGGAATTGAATTACCAGCCCAATGTATTAGCCCAAAGCCTGGTCTTGGGGAGAACGAAGACCTTAGGGCTCGTTATCACCACCATTGTCAATCCCTTCTATCCGGAATTGGCGAAGGGGATCGAGGATGCGGCCAGGTCCCTCGGGTATAGTATAATCCTCTGTAGTACGAACTTCGACCCCTCATTGGAGAAGCAGTATATCGATATGTTACAGAGTCGAGGGGTTGATGGGATTATATTCACCTCAGCCCATATTCATGATCCCAATATCACGAGCCTTGTGGAGGACCGTTTTCCCCTGATCTTGGTGAATCGAAGGGTTTATGGAATTCCCCTGATGGATAGCGTTGACTACGTCGTGGTGGAGAACACCAAGGGCGGGTTTCTCGCCGTTGAACACCTCATCAGGATGGGACACAGGAGAATAGGGATTATTTCGGGATCTTCCGACTCCTCGGCCGCGGTGGAGAGGTTGGAAGGGGCCCGGAAGGCTTTTATTGATTATGGGTTGAATCCGGCTAACCTTCTCGTCTTGGAGGGGGATTTCTTGAAGCCCTCGGGATATGAGGCGGCAAGGGAATTTCTCAGCTTGAAGAATTCCCCCACCGCCATCTTCGGCGTAAACGACTACATGGTCCTGGGCGCCTACGAGGCTATTCTCGATTCGGGCCTCAGGGTGCCCGAGAATATAGCCCTCATTGGATTTAACAATATAACATTCTCCGCGATGAAGGGCATTGAGCTGAGCACAATCGGCCAAAAGAAATACGAGATGGGGGCCATGGCAGTCCACCTCCTCATTGATAGAATTGAGGGCAGGAATGGGGATAAAGCGCGACAGATTACCCTCGAGCCTGAGCTCATTGTTCGAAGATCCTGCGGATATCATTTGAAGGGATATACCGTTCTCCATCCTGAGGCTCTCTCAAGATAAGGAATTTAAGGGAAAGGAGTACACTATGGGAAGGAAGAAGATTTCCGTTATCGGGGCGGGCAATGTGGGAGCAACGGTGACCAATAAGGTCGCGGAGATGGAGTTAGGTGATGTCGTGGTCGTGGACATCATCGATGGCCTGCCCCAGGGGAAGGGGTTAGATATGCTGGAGTCGGCCCCCATTGGGGGATTCGATTCCAGCATCGTTGGGACCACCGGTTATGAGGAGACGCGGGGTTCGGATGTGGTCGTCATCACTTCAGGGGTTCCCCGAAAGCCGGGGATGAGCAGAGAAGATCTGCTGGACACCAACAAGAAGATTATTGAGTCAGTGGTTGGCCAGGTCGTAGCGAAATCCCCCAATGCAATCCTCATCATGGTGGCCAATCCCCTCGATACAATGACGTATCTCGCGTTGAAACGAAGCGGGTTCCCCAGGGATAGGGTCATGGGGATGGCGGGCATCCTCGACACAGCCCGGTTTAGAACCTTTATCTCCATGGAATTAGATGTCTCCGTCGAGGATATCCAGACCGTGATCTTGGGAGGCCACGGGGATGAAATGGTGCCCCTCCCCCGGTATACCACCGTTAGCGGTGTCCCCGTTCTCCAGCTCCTCCCTCGAGAAACCGTTGATCGACTGGTGGAAAGGACGAGAAAGGGTGGTGGCGAGATCGTCTCGCTCCTCAAGACGGGAAGCGCCTTCTACGCCCCGGGCGCTGCAGCGGCCCAAATGGTAGAAGCTATCCTGAAGGATAAGAAGAGGATCCTTCCCTGTTGTGCTTACCTGGAGGGTGAGTATGGTCTTTCAGACATCTGTTTCGGGGTTCCCATAAAATTGGGGGCAAATGGCGTGGAAGAAGTTATCGAGGTGAAACTGAATGAGACGGAAAGGCAATTGGTCTCTAGGGCCGCGGACGCCGTCAGGAAGAGCATCGCGGCATTGAAACTATGAAGACATCTCTGAAAAACTCGAAAAAGGAGCTCTGAGCGCGAAATTATTCAGTGTTGCAGTGCTGCAGTCGGAAAGGGGGAAAAGGTTAGAGGTTAGAGGTTGGAGGGTTAAGATGGTTAGGATCGTTGAGAGCGTTAATAGCGTTAAGATCGTTAATAGTGTTTGGATGGTTTAGAGCGTTTGGATGATGTGGATCACCTGAGACATAAAGAATGAAAGGTGAGGATAGGGTGTAGAAGAAAGAAGTTGGAGGACGGACAACGGAGGACGGAGAACGGACACGGACACGAAACACGAATACGAGAGTCAATGTCAAAGTTCAACGTTGGGAATCCCTGGAAAACCGGAAAAACGAACTCTGAGCGAAAGGGAATTTGGTCAACGGACCAAGAAGCACCAAAGCCAAGGGACAGGGGTATTCTCTGTTGAGGAAAGTGTTTCGAGCTGTGAGGAGCGACGTTTTGAGAGATCTCACGAATTTCAATGGGAAGGATAAGCGGTGAGGGAGGTCGATGTCGGTATCATAACCGAAAGGGTGAAAACACTGTGCATGGAGGCCAATTTCGACCTGGGGCAGGACGTCCTCGGTGCCTTCAAGAAGGCCAAGGCAAGGGAGGAATCCCCCGCGGGAATCGAGATCTTGGGGCAACTGGAGGAAAATGCGGCCATCGCCCGACAAGAAGGCGTCGCAATCTGTCAGGACACGGGGATTGCCGTTGTATTCGTCGAATTGGGACAGGACGTCCATCTGGTTGGGGGGCACCTCGATGGAGCCATATATGAAGGGGTGAGACAGGGCTACCAAGAGGGATACCTGCGAAAATCCCTCTGCCATCCCTTCACCAGGGCCAATACGGGGGACAACACACCCGCTGTCATCCATATTGAGATCGTCCCCGGCGATAAGGTGAAACTCATCGTCGCGCCAAAGGGGGGCGGAAGCGAAAATATGAGCCGGGTAACCATGCTCACTCCAGCGGTCGGAAAGAAGGGGATAGTAGAGTATGTAGTCGAAAGGGTGAAGGAGTCCGGTTCGAACCCGTGTCCCCCTACCATTATAGGGGTAGGGATAGGGGGAACTTTTGAACAGGCCGCTCTGCTGGCAAAAAGGGCCCTCTTGAGGCCCATGGGAAGTAAAAATCAAGATCCCGAACTTGCCTCCCTGGAGGAAGAGATTTTGGAGCGGATCAACAGATTGGGCATAGGACCTCAAGGCTTAGGCGGACGGACTACATCCCTGGCCGTGCACGTCAATATGATGGAATGTCATATCGCCAGCCTCCCGTTGGCCGTGAACATCCAATGCCATGCCCACAGGCACAAGGAAGCGGTTATTTAAATAACGTATCCGTTCTCCGTGATGCGTACCCGTAAGAAAGATTAACGGATCACGGACACGGACCACGGACACGGACCACGGACACGAATTACCGACACGGATCACGGAGGACGTATGAGCGAACCCATTCGAATACAAGCTCCGTTAAGCGATGAGGACGTGGAGAGATTAAAGATCAGAGAGCGAGTCCTGATCAGTGGCGTGATCTATACGGGAAGGGATGAAGCTCACAAGAGGTTGATCGATCTCATTGATGGGGGGCAGGATCTCCCCTTCGATATCAGGGGTCAGATCATCTACTACGTTGGCCCGGCTCCCGCTAGGCCAGGGAGACCCATTGGATCAGCGGGCCCCACCACGAGTTATCGCATGGATCCTTACTCCACAAAATTGATGGAGAGAGGGTTGAAGGGGATGATCGGAAAGGGAATGCGGTCCCAGGAAGTTATCGATGCAATGAAGAGATTTAAGGCCATTTATATGGCGGCGGTGGGTGGTGCCGCCGCCCTGATCGCGAGACGAATCAAGAAATCGGAAGTTATCGCCTACGAGGATTTGGGAACGGAGGCAATCAGAAGGCTAGAGGTAGAGGATTTTCCCGCTATTGTGGTGAACGATGTGTGGGGGAACGACCTCTACCTCGAGGGTGTGAGGGAGTATGGAAGGGAATAGAAGAGCGTAAGGACGCTATGTCCCACCTTGTGGGGGTTTGTTGGAAATTGGTATATTTTTAACAATGGTTTTATGAAGCCTGGAGAGGGAATAAAGTTGGTCTTGGGGACAAACGTTCCCAATAAGGCTTTGTGATTCGATCGGGAGAGGGAGCATGAAAATCGAGGTTTCTCGTCAAAAGGTCCACAGCGAGTTTGCTCAGAAGGTCGAGGAGATCAGTGGTCAAAACCTTTTCGCCTGCTATCAATGTGGAAATTGTACTGCCGGTTGTCCGGTGTCCTTTGCCATGGATTTAGGTCCCCATCAGGTGATCCGGTTCAGCCTTCTCGGCTTGGAGGAAGAAGTTCTCGAATCCAATACCTTTTGGATATGTGCTTCCTGTCTCCAGTGCACTTCTCGGTGTCCCAAGGGTCTGGATATCGCAAGGATCATGGAAGCATTGAGGCTGGTCATTTTGCGGAAGAAGGAACGCCTAGATCGCCTTGAAGTAGCGGAACTATCAGAGGAGTTTCTGGAGCGAGTTCCCCAAATCGCGCTGATCAGCGGATTTAGGAAGTTCAGTTCCTAATGGACCTAGACCGGTTATCCGTGAGGGAGTTATCCCGTGGAATATCTCTATTTCCCCGGCTGTACCCTGTATACAAAGGCTCAGAATCTGGACGAAGCGGGCAGGGAGTGTGCGAAAGTCCTCGGGTTCGAATTGAAGGAGCTTTCCAACTGGACATGTTGCGGTGCCACCTTTCCCCTGGCGAAGGATAATATTATGGCCCTGGCGCCGCCCGCTCGAATCTTGGCTAAGGCGAAGGAGGAGGGGAGTGCACTGACCACCCTCTGTTCCGTATGTTTTAATGTGATCAAGCGGACAAATCAACTCATCAAAGGGGATGAGGAAAAACGGGAGAAGATCAACACCTTCATTGAAATGGATTACCAGGGGGATGTTCGGGTCCTCCACTATTTGGAGATTCTCAAGCAAGAAATGGGGTTCGATGCTATAAAAGGGACCCTAAAAAGGGATCTCCAGGGGATGAAGGTGGCCCCCTTCTACGGGTGTATGCTCCTTCGCCCCGCGGAGGAGATGGAGTTCGATGATAAGGAGGCGCCGACGATCTTCGAGGAATTCTTGGAATCCATTGCCTGTGAGCCGGTGGATTTTCCCTATAAGATCGAATGCTGTGGTGCCTTTCAGTCCGTTGGGGCTCCAGAGGTAGCAACGGAATGTGCGTATGCCATTCTCAATTCGGCCTTGAAGAACGGGGCCGAGGCAGTCACAACCACCTGTCCGCTCTGTCAGTTCAATCTCGATAGCAGGCAGAGGGAGATCCGGGAAGGACATAAGGATTTTCCCGGGATACCGATAATCTATTTTACCCAGCTTTTGGGGCTTGCCTTGGGGTTGTCGGTGGAGAAATTGGATTTCGACCTAAACGACGTCGATCCCCGCCCCCTCCTGCGGGAGAAGGGGTTGCTGTGAGGATAAAATGGGCAAAGTAGGCGTGGTCCTCTGTCCGTGTGAACTGGAGGGGGTGTCTCGTTTCGATCCCAAGGGAGTGCTGGAGGGGTTGAGGGGCAAGGAGGGAATCCTCCTGTTCGAGGATTCCCCATCCATCTGTTCGGAATCGGGGATGGAGGCATTACGGGCGTTCTTAGGGGAAGGCGAGGTGGATCGGGCGGTAGTTGCGTGCCAGAAGCCGGATCTCCTTGCTCCTACCTTCAAGAGGGCACTCGGACGCTGGGGATTCGATTCTTCTCTCAGCGACGTAGTCGATATTGGACCCGCGCTCGAAACCGGCGACGGAAGCGACCCCCAAGGGACCACGGAGAAGGTACTGAGTGCCATCGAGGCTGGAATAAAAGGGGTCCGCGGGAGGTCGCCCGCGAAAAAGGGAGAGGGTGCCTTTCTGACGCGAGCGATGGTCATCGGCGGCGGCATTGCGGGGATAACCGCCTCCATCGATTTGGGAAATGCCGGCTACGAGGTGCTCTTGGTAGATCGGCTTCCCTCCATCGGGGGTCGGATGCTCCAGCTCTCCGAGACCTTCCCGACGTTGGACTGTGCCCAGTGCACCCTGACCCCGAAGACCGTGGAGACGGGACAGCACCCGAATATTCGACTGGTCACCTATTCCGAAATCGAATCCGTGACTGGAGAGACGGGGAATTTCCTCGTTAAGGTCCGCAGGAAAGCGGCTTACGTGGATTGGACCAAATGCACGGGGTGCGGCCTGTGCCAGGAAAAGTGTCCTTCAAAAGTGCCCTCGGAGTTCGAGCGGGGAATCGGTCCGGGAAAGGCCATCTATACCCTTTCCCCTCAGGCCGTCCCTAACAAGCCCGTTATCAACCGGGAGGTCTGTCGGTATTTCACGAGGGGAAAGTGTAGGGTCTGTGAGAAGATCTGCCCCGCCGGCGCCATCGATTACGAACAGGAAGACGCCTTTATCGAGGAAAGGGTAGGGGCCATCATCGTCGCCACGGGATTCGATCTCTATCCCAAGGAGGAGATTGGCGAATACGGGTACGGGGATGTTCCCGATGTCATTGATGGCCTTGCCTTTGAGCGGCTACTCTCAGCATCGGGACCCACTGCGGGAGAAATCCGGCGTCCCTCCGATGGCCGTATCCCCAAGGAGGTAGTCTTTATCGAGTGTGTTGCCTCCCGAGATCCGGAGCGTTACATGCCCTACTGTTCGCGGGCTTGCTGTATGTACACGGGCAAGCATGCGAGGCTCTATAAACATAAAGTCCATGATGGTCGCGCATATATCTTTTACATGGACATCCGTTCCATGGGGAAGGGATATGAGGAATTCATCCAGCAGGGAATGGAGGAGGATGGTATCCTATATCTCAGGGGGCGGGTTTCGCGGTTGTTTAGGGATAACGGACACGTAGCAGTGTGGGGAGTCGATACGCTGACAGGCAAAAAGGTGGAGATTGCAGCGGATATGGTCGTCTTAGCTACGGCCATGATCCCGAGCCGGGGGGTAAAGGAGCTGGCGGAGAAGCTTCACATTAAGACCGACGAATATGGTTTTTTGACGGAGGCCCAGTGGAAGCTCTACCCGGTGGAAACCGAGGTTGAAGGAATTTATTTGGCGGGATGCGCTCAAGGACCGAAGGACATCGCCGATACGGTAGCCCAAGGGAATGCCGCGGCGAGTAAAGTTCAGACGTTGTTTTCCCAGCATCGGAACTCATCGTTGCCTCGTTCCGATAGCTAGAGGTTTGAGGTTGGAGGTTGGAGGTAAAGGGCGCGCGTATCGGATAGAATGTCTTTGCCTCAAACCTCAAGCGAAGCGGTCGTCGAACCTCCAGGAAGTAAATGGTTCAATGAAGTATTGAAGTAATCGAAATGTAGTGGGTAGAAACGGCATATGAAAAAAATCGGTGTTTTTATCTGCCATTGCGGTCTAAACATTGCTGGAACCGTGGATGTAAAGAGGGTGGCTCGGGAGATAGAGGAAATCGGGGATGTAGTTCACAGCGAGGATTACATCTACATGTGTTCGGACCCAGGGCAACTGCTCATTCGAAATGCAATCCGAGAAGAGGGATTGGATGGGGTGGTCGTTGCCTGTTGTTCCCCCACCATGCACGAGGTGACATTTCGCAAGGCGGTTAAATCGGAAGGTTTGAACCCCTACGTGTGTGAGATTGCGAACATCCGGGAACAGTGTAGCTGGATCCATCAAGGGGATAAGGAACGGGCAACTCTGAAGGCGGGGGAGATCATTCGATCTGTCCTGGAGAAACTGAGGCAAAACGAGACCCTCGAGACCCTGGCCATGCCCCTTACGAAAAGGGTTTTGGTCATCGGTGGGGGAATCGCGGGGATAACTGCCTCCATCGATTTGGCCGATGCGGATTATGAAGTCATCCTGGTTGAGCGACAGCCTTCCTTGGGGGGGAAATTGCTGCAGCTCTCCCAGACCTTTCCCCATCTGGACGATTCGCGGTATCTCCTCGGGCCCAAAAGGGCGGAAGTCCGAGACCACCCTAAGATTAGGGTGATGCCATACTGTGAGGTAGATGAGGTAAAGGGTTTTATCGGCAATTTCGATGTACGGATCCGAGCTAAACCCACGTACGTCGATTGGGGAAAGTGCACCGCTTGTGGGCTGTGTTTGGAGAAATGTCCCGTTGAGATCCTCTCGGATTTCGAAAGGGGGTTGAAAACCAGAAAGGCGATCTATACATGGGCTGCCCCCGGAGATTCGGGAAAGCCCGTTATCGATCCGAAGCATTGTCGCTATCTATTGGATGGGACGTGTACCATCTGCCAAGAGGCCTGCCCGGAGGGGGCCATCGACTACCAGCAAGGAGAACGCTTTTTTGAAGAACGCGTAGGAGCTATCATTGCCGCTACGGGCTATGACCTCTTCCCCATGGAGAGGATTGGGGAATACGGTTACGGGAAGATCCCCGATGTGATCGATGGGCTCGCCTTCGAGCGTATGCTTTCCCTTTCAGGTCCAACAGGGGGGGAGATTCGGCGGCCTTCGGATGGGAGGGTTCCCCGAGAGGTCGTTTTCATTCAATGTGTGGCCTCGCGGGATCCTGAGCGTTATATGCCTTACTGCTCGCGGGTCTGCTGCATGTATACCGCGAAACAGGCCAAGCTCTTGAAGCAAAAGGTTCCGAGCGCCCAACCGTATATCTTCTTTATGGACATCAGGACCGACAGCAAGGGATACGAAGAGTTCTTGCAAGGGGCCATCGAGGAAGAGGAGCTGATCTACCTAAGGGGTCGGGTGGCCAGGGTTTTTCGAGAGGGGGATAAGGTTAAGGTTTGGGGAGATGATACCTTAACCAACAGGAAAGTGGAGATCGCCGCGGACATGGTCGTCTTGGCCACGGCGGTGGTGCCAAACCAGGGGATTGAGGACCTTGCCGCTGAACTGAGGGCTACCACCGATAAACACGGTTTTTTGACCGAGGCCCATATAAAACTCTATCCCGTGGAGAGCCCGACGAAGGGGGTATTTCTGGCAGGATGTGGGCAGGGCCCGAAGGATATCACCGATACCGTAGCCCAGGCCAGTGCCACGGCCAGCAAGATCCAAGCCCTCTTCTCCCAGGATGTCTTGCTCCAAGACCCCCTGGTGGCATTCGTCGACACGGAGATCTGTAGCGGATGCGGCATCTGTGTACAAGTGTGTCCCTATGAGGCCAGGGAGATGGACGAATACCGGAGGATTTCAAGGGTCCATGAAGCCCTGTGCCAAGGCTGTGGCGCGTGCATTGCCGCATGTCCCAACACCGCGTGCGAATTGAGGAACAGTAAGGCAATACAAGTTTTTGGGATGATTGAAGTTTTTGAGGCCCAACAGAAGAGGAGCTTGATCGATGGATGAGCGAGTAGCGGCTTTTGAGTTGCCGGAACGAGAGGGAAGGCAGACATTGCTCGGGGAAGTCCAAGGGAGGTGTGGCGAGAACCTCCGCCTTTGCTATCAGTGTTTGAAATGTACGGTAGGCTGTCCTACGGCTCCGCACATGGATTTCAGTCCCAATAGCATCGTCAGAATGATTCAATTGGGCTTGAAACGGGAGGTTTTGGAGAGCAATGCCATTTGGCTCTGTGTCTCCTGTGAGACATGTGGGACCCGTTGTCCCAATGAGATCGATATCGGTTTGCTCATGGATGCGTTGCGGGAGATATCCCTGGAAGAAGGGTACCGACCAAAGGAGAGGGGTATTGTTGCCCTCCACAATGCCTTCATGGAGAGCATCAGAAGAGGTGGGAGGGTACACGAAGCCACGATGTTGATGGAGTATAAGCTTCGCAGTGGCGATTACTGGACGGATTTGATACCGGGAATGAAGTTATTCATGAAGGGGAAGATACCCCTGATTCCTGGGAGGATTAAGGGGATGGACTCCATACGGGAGATTTACAGGAAAGCTCAGGAGAAGGTGCGGAGGGAGAAGGGATAGTCGGTGACAGGTTTCTTTATGATGCTTGCATACATTCTCTTCCTGTTTGTCCTGGGGCTGCTCATCTACGTCGTCGGTTTTACCCTGTATCATCTCCTCTTCGGTAGCCCGGGAGGAGGATCGAAATGAGCCCGGGGAAAGCCAGAGAGGAGTATTCATACTTCCCGGGATGCACATCCCATTCCACCGCTGTGGAATACGATCTCTCAACCAAGGCCGTATTGAAGGCCCTAGGTGTGGAGCTCGTGGAGATTGAGGATTGGAATTGCTGTGGGGCAGCAGCGGTTCATGGTATGAATAAGTTACTCTCCCTTTGCCTCCCTGCCAGAAATATCGCCATGGCTCAAAAAACGGATTTGGAACTTGTCGTTCCCTGTGCTGGATGCTTCAATATGTTGAAGAGGACGGAACGCGCCCTCAAAACGGATCCTAATATTCGCAGGGAGGTTGAAAGCATCGTTGGTTTCACATACCGAGAGAATCTGAAGATTCGGGCCCTCATCGACATGGTGGCCAACGGAATCGGGTTCCGTCGAATTGAGGAAAAAGTACAGAGGCCGCTGATCGGTTTGAAGGTGGCCCCTTATTATGGGTGTGCATTGGTTCGCCACCCCAAGGTGACTCAGTTGGACGATCCCGAGAACCCCCAGTTCCTGGATAGATTGATATCGTCCTTGGGTGCTACTCCGGTGGAGTGGTCCTTTAAGACGGATTGCTGTGGTGCTGACTTGGCATTGACCCACGGTGATGTCGTGGTAAAGCTCGTGAACAGGATTGTCGAAATGGCCAAGGAGGGGGGAGCGGAGTGTCTCGTCTGCTCATGTGGCCTCTGTCAGATAAACCTGGAAATGAGGCAAGACGCTGATGCCCTCGGCTTGCCGGTTTTTTATTTTACCGAATTGATGGGAATTGCCTTCGGTTTGAAGGGAGCCAAGTGGTGGCCCAAGCACATAATTAATCCCTCCACACTGCTTGGTTCCTTAAACCTCCGTTAAGGGAATGCAAGGCCGTTCAATAGAGGGTAACTGGGAGTTAATCCCATGGCCAAAGGGAAAAAGAAAGGGAAAAGCCGAGACGTTTTAATAATCGGCGCAGGAATTGCGGGGATGCAATCCGCCCTCCTTTTGGCGGAGGCTGGGTTTCAGGTGTACCTCCTGGACAACGCCCCTTCGATAGGGGGGTATTTCCCCCTCTTGGATAAGACCTTTCCCACGAATTCCTGTGGGGTCTGCTTTATGAGCCCTCTGCCCCCGGCCTACTGTCCCGTATACGAGAGCGAACTCCATGAGAATATCAGGCTCATGACATCCAGCCACGTTGAGGGAATTGAGGGGGAACGCGGCGCCTTTCGGGCTTCCGTTATCCAGAGACCAACCTTCGTGGACTCACAGAAGTGTAACAATTGTGGGTCCTGCGTGGAGGTATGTCCCGTCGAGGTCCCCAGGGAGTTCGGTGGAGGGCTGGAAAAGAGGAAGGCCATCTATCTCCCCTTCCCCCAGGCCATCCCGAGATCCTATGTCATAGATCCGGCAACGTGTACGCGATGCGGGGAGTGCATCAAGGTCTGTTCCCCCGGGGCCATCGATCTGGACATGGGTCAGCAACGGCATACCTTGGCGGTAGGGGCGGTTATTTTGGGCCTCGGGTTTGAGCCATTCAGGGCTGAGTTGAAGGGGGAATACGGTTTCGGCAGATACGACAATGTCCTGTCCAGCATCCAGTATGAACGGATGCTGAGCTTTTCGAGCCTGAGTCGCGGCATGCCGACACGACGGTCCGACGGACAACCCGTCAAGAAGATTGCGTTCATCCAGTGTGTCGGTTCGAGGGATCCCTCCTGCGGACAAGCTCACTGTTCATCAATCTGCTGTATGTATGCCATGAAACAGGCGGTGATCACGAAGGAGCGGAGCCCCGAGACCGAGGTGGCCATTTTCTACATGGATATAAGGCCCATGGGCAAAGACTATGAGCGATATTACGAGGAGGCCAAGACACGTTATGGCATCGATTTTAGACGGAGCGGGGTATCAGCGGTGAAACAACTCCAGCAGACGAAGAACCTCCTGCTTACCTCCGTTACGGAAGGAGGGGAATTTCGGGAAGAGGAATTTGATTTGATCGTTCTTTCGGTGGGGTTCACCGCAAGCGATGAGGTGCGGGATCTGGCCAAGAGAATTGGCATTGAGCTCAACGAGTTCGATTTTTGTCGCACCGAAGAGTTCACTCCGACACAGACCTCCCGTTCGGGAATGTATGTCGGCGGGACCTTTCGGGAGCCGAGGGATATCCCGGAGACGGTGGTAGAGGGAGCAAGCGCTGCTGCCCAGGTGGCTACTCTCTTGGCAAGGGAAGGGGAAAAGGGCTTACCAGCCAAGGCCTATCCGGAAGAGGGTGCCCTGGAGGAAGGGCCACCACGGATAGGGACCTTTTTCCTCTCTCAGGGGCATCATCTCTCGGATTTATTTTCGACCGAGGAACTGATTGGTCATACTCAGGGATTAAAGGATGTCGCGTGTTCCGAGGAAATTCCCCATGTATCTCCGTCCGACGCCTTCGGTCGGATTAAGTCCCACATCGGGGAAAAGGGGCTCAATCGGTTGGTCGTGGCCGCTCCCAGCCTTCGAAAATTGGAAGGCGACTTTGAGGAGATGGCAAGGGAGGTCGGCTTCAATCCCCATTTGATCGAATACGCGAACATTTGGAACGAATGTGGTCTCGTCCATCGAGACGCCGCGGAGGCTACCCATAAGGCCAAGGTCCTGATGGAGGTTGCCATAGAGAGGGCAAGGCGGCTTCAACCCATCAAGAGAGAGCTCAGTCCTATTTCGGGAAGGGGGCTGGTTGTTGGAGGCGGAATGGCGGGTTTAACGACTTCCCTGGGTTTGGCCCAACAGGGCTATGAGGTCTTCTTAGTCGAGCGGGAGGATGAGTTGGGAGGAAATACCCGCCATGCTTACTATACCCTAAAGGGATCCAATCCCCAGGTTTTCCTGAGGGATCTCATAGAGATGGTTGAGGGGCACCCCAAGGTTCAGGTTTTTAGAAAAGCCGAGGTCAGACATCTCGAGGGGAATGGCGGTAACTACCGAACCGTGATTTCGGTTGACGGCGAGGAAAAGGCGCTGGAGCATGGGGTGATCGTGATGGCCACGGGGGGGAGGGAGATCAAACCTCACGAATACCTCTACGGTGAAGATCCGCGGGTCGTCACACAGCGGGAGCTGGAAGGCCTCATTCATTCGGAAGATGAGAGGATAAAGGGCCTTCAGAGGGTGGTGATGATACAGTGTGTGGGCTCCCGCGACGAGGACCACCCGTATTGCAGCAGAATTTGCTGCTGCCATGCCGTGAAAAATGCGCTCAAGCTCAAGGAGATTCGAGCCGATCTGGATCTCTTCGTCCTCTACCGGGATGTCCGGACATACGGATTTTATGAACGCAACTATCACCAGGCCCGGGACAAGGGGGTAATCTTCATCCGTTATGATCTGGACCATAAGCCTCAGGTGATTCCGCGGGACGGTGGCCTCGGGGTATCAGTGCTTGACCCGGCGATTGGCACACCGGTGGAGATTCCAGCGGATTTGGTCGTCCTGAGCACGGGGATAGAACCCAACGACAATGGGCACCTCGCCGAAATCACGGGGATTGAACTGAACGCGGATGGATTCTTCATGGAGGCCAACCCGAAATCGGCACCGCTGGATTTCGTGGACCGAGGCAAGTTCATGTGCGGCCTCTGCCATTCCCCCAATTTGATCGAGGATTCCATAGCCCAGGCGCAGGCGGCCTCCATGAGGGCGGGAGTGCTGTTGTCCAAGGGAGCAATTGAGCACAAAGCCAATATGGCCTATGTTAATCACCGATTGTGCTGTGGCTGCGGCCTCTGCATTTCCGTCTGTCCCTATGGGGCGCGAGTGATGAATGAGGAGATTTGGAAGGCCGAGGTTCTGGAGGACCTCTGTCAGGGATGCGGCTCCTGCGTGATCGTCTGTCGCAATGCAGCCTCACAGCAGCGTAACTTTGAGAAGGCTACGGTGATGGCCATGGTGGACGCGGCCGTCACGTAGAAAAGGTTCACAGGAGAGGTTTTCCCCGTACCGTTGAATCATCTATTGGAGGTCCTATGGAAGAGTTCGAGCCGAGAATTATCGCTTTTCTCTGTCATTGGTGCACCTATACAGGGGCCGATTTGGCGGGAACTACCAGGCAGCAATATCCGCCCAACATCCGCATAATTCATATGATGTGCTCGGGCGCAGTGGATTCCATTTACGTATTAAAGGCCCTTATCGATGGTGCTGATGGAGTTCTCATCGGTGGATGTCACCCAGGGGATTGTCACTATCAAACCGGGAATTATAAGGCACGGAGGCGAGTCGCCATCCTCAAGGAAATCCTCAACCAAATTGGCTTCACGGAAGAGCGGATCTGGTTGAGGTGGATTAGCGCCAGCGAGGGGAAGCTCTTTGCTGATACGGTGACTCAAATGGTGGAGGAATTGAAGAAGCTGGGGCCGAATCCCCTGCAAAAGCTCTGGGTGGCCTGAGAAGGGGGGTAAAGCCTCAAGGAATCGGAGGTCACATGAGTAAAGGCGGGATACTGGAAGTCAAGAATAACGATCCCATCGAGACCTTACGGGTTTTTTTCCGCGACCTCTTGGAGAAGGAGGTCGTGGAGGTCCTTTTGATACCGAAAAAGCTGCCGTCGGGAGATGGCTATTGTCAAACGTTGATTCGCGATCCCGAGATGCTGGTCGATGTCAATCCTCTGGCCCCTACACTACCGGTCCAGTCGGCGCGGATCATCTCTCATCTCACCATCACGGATCCGGGACGTAAGGTCGGTGCCGTGTTGAAATCCTGCGAGATCCGGGCAGTAATTGAGTTGGTCAAATTCCTTCAGGTGAAGTTGGATAGGTTGATCCTCATCGGGGTCGATTGTATGGGGACCTATGAACCATCGGACTATGCCAAGATGAGCCGGAAAAAGGGAGAAGGGGTTTCCATCACCGTAGGGCTATTGAAAGGTGCCCGTGAGGGAAAGATCGAATCTCAAGATGGATACGATCTCCGGCTTGCATGTCAGATCTGTGAGTATCCGAATCCGCGAAACGCAGACATCGCCATCGGCCTGTTCGGTTACGACCCTCAAAGGGAGATCTTCATCCAACTGCGGGACCAATTAGCGAGTGAATTGGCTGAAAAGGGGATCCTGGCAATTTCCGAGGAGGAATCGGCCTCGAGAGACCAGGTGATTGAAAGGCTTATCGAGGAACGGATTAAGAGGAGGGATGAGGTCTTCGATGCCTTCCGATCCGGGACGAAGAACCTCCAGGATTTCATGGACGCACTATCGACCTGTATCCGGTGTCACAATTGCATGGTGGCGTGTCCTATCTGTTACTGCAAAGAATGTGTGTTCAGGACTCCCACCCTCGAACACAAAGCCGATCAGTTCTTACGGTGGGCGGATAGAAAGGGAGGGGTGAGGATGCCTACCGATACGCTGCTGTTTCACCTCATTCGCCTCTCCCATATGGTAACGTCATGCATTGGTTGCGGGCTCTGTGATAGTGCTTGTCCCAACGCCCTTCCCGTAGCGACCCTATTTAGGGTCATTGGGCAGAGGGTCCAGGGCATGTTCGATTATACTCCGGGGAGGAGTGTGGATGAAGAGCCTCCCGTTGCCACCTTTCGGGAGGACGAACTCCAGACTGAATCGGGATCGTTTTGATCGGGGAGAGCATAGGTGGTATTTGCCATCTTGACGATCAACAGGAGGAACGTCGATGGGTAAAAGGACAAGGAAAGATTTCCCACCCAAAGACGAGGGGAAAACAACTGAGGAAGTTCCCAAGGTCCCCATCTTCATCATGGGAAAGAGGTACGAAGTCCCCGCTTCGTTGACAATTCAGAAGGCCTTTGAATATGCCGGATATCAACTGATCAGGGGATGTGGCTGTCGTGGGGGCATATGTGGGGCTTGTGGAACGGTATACCGATTTCCGGAGAGTCACAAGATTGAGGTGGGACTGGCTTGCCAGACCGTAGTGCAACCCAATATGTACTTAACCATGATCCCCTTTTTCCCGGCCAACCGGGCAATCTATGATCTCGAAGAGATCCGGCCGGATTTGGAGTCCTTGATGAAGCTCTACCCGGACGTGATGCGATGTGTTCAGTGTAACACCTGTACCAAGTCATGCCCAATGGATATCGAGGTCATGGATTATATGGCGGCGGCCATGCGAGGCGATTTGGCGAAGGTTGCCCAGCTGTCCTTTGATTGTGTCATGTGCGGCCTCTGCACGGCGAGATGTCCCGCCGAGATCGCACAGTACCACATCGCAATTTTAGCCCGCCGCCTCTACGGGAAATACATCCTCCCCAAATCGGAACACACAGAGTCGATGGTAAAACGGATAGAAGAGGGAAGGTATCAGTCCATGCTCCAAGAATTGATGGAGATGGACGAAGATCGACTCAAAAAACTCTATACCGAAAGGGAAATGGAGCCAGCAGAGGCCGAGGAGGATTGGACGCCAAAGGATGCGCAGTATTTGTGATGTTCATTCTCGGTTGGCGGTTACTCTCTGTTTGGGGGAATAGCAAACACGGATCAACGGGTCACAGTACGGAAATAGGGGAGAGAGATGGCAGGATATCCACCCGAGTTGAAGAGACTCATCAAGAAAGTCGAGGAGACCAGGCCCACGAGGGTTGAGAGGAAGAAGAAGGGGGAAGAACTCCCCATGTTATCCTTGCAGGAGCGAGGGGAAAGGCTGAAGTTCCACCCCGATTACAAGGAGGACTCGCGGCGTGAGATCAGGATTGGTCCCAACAAGGGGTACGCCATATCGCCCGAGATCGTTGACCTCCTGGAGGCCAGGAGCAGGGTCGATCCAGATCAAATCGATCTTTCGGAGATCGAGTATGAGACGGACATGTTGATCATCGGTGGGGGAGGAGCGGGCACCGCTGCAGCCCTCCGGGCCCAGGAGCATGGGGCCAAGGTCACCATCGTAACCAAGTTGCGCCATGGGGATGCCAACACCATGATGGCAGAAGGAGGTATCCAAGGGGCGACAAAGGGGAGCAAGGATTCGCCCTATTATCACTACTTGGACGTGATTGGGGGGGGACACTTCAAGAACGACCCGGAATTGGTATATACCCTGGTTACCGAAGCTCCCAAGGTCATTGCCTGGCTGGAGGCCATGGGGATGATGTTCAGCAAGTCCGAAGCGGGGACGGCGATGACTATGCACGGAGGTGGCACGAGCCGGAAAAGGTTGCACTACGCCGCGGACATCACCGGGGCTGAAATCATGAGGACCCTCAGGGATGAGGCGAGAAATCGGATCAAGGATATCAGGGTGTTGGAGTTCTCCGCGGCGGTTGAGCTGATACTGAACGAACACGGTCACTGCGCTGGTGCCGTTTTCTACAACATGGAGACGGAGGAATACTTCAACGTCAAGGCGAAGGCGGTCATTCTGGCTACGGGAGGATCGGGACGGCTCCATATTCAGAAATTTATGACGACGAATCACTATGGGGCGACGGGGGATGGGTTAGTACTCGGTTACCGGGCGGGGGTGAAGCTGCGCTTCCTGCATACGGTGCAATACCATCCTACCGGTGCGGTCTTCCCGGAGCAAGCCGAGGGCCTGCTCATCACGGAGAAGTTCAGGGGAGCTGGGGCAAATGTGCTCAACGTTGATGGGGAGCAGTTTGTGAACGAGAGGGAGCCGAGGGATGTCGAATCCGCGTCGGTTATCAGGGAATGTACGACCGTAGGGAAGGGAGTCCCGACACCAACGGGAAAGCTTGGGGTATGGCTCGATTCCCCCATGATCGACATGCTGAGGGGAGAGGGGACAGTGAAAAGTGAGTTTCCGGGAAAGCACATTCTGTTTAGCCGTTACGGGATTGATATCTCAAAGGAGCCCATGCTGGTCTATCCCACATTGCACTATCAGAATGGAGGGTTGGAGTTTAATTCGGATTGCGAGACTTCGATACCGGGCCTCTTCATTGCGGGGGAGGTAGCGGGGGGAATCCACGGTGAGAACCGCCTTATGGGGAATTCCCTCCTCGATGTCTGTGTTTTTGGTCGGATCGCCGGGCGGACTGCGGCGGCATATGTCAAGGAGAGGGCAAAGGAGGGAAGGTTAAGCCTTGAGCACGTCAAGAAATATCACAAGGAACTGGAAGAGGCCGGAATAGTTACGGAGAGAGTGGCCCCGATGCTGCTTCCCGATTATGGCAATCCGGAGGTGAGGGAAAGGCAGTTGACCGCCCACTATGTGGGGACGATTCGCTAAGATACCGTTATCGGAACTCAGGGTCGACCTAAAGGAGTAGGGGGCAGCGGAGCCTCTTTTTTTTATGGACAAGAGTTGACTGGCCATTCCCCGAAGAGTCCTCCAGATACTCAGGAAGCTTCAGTCTGCACGTCCTTGTGCAAAGGGGAAGTTTTTGATATAAATGCATAAAGTGGCGGGAGGTTGTTCATGAAAATCCACGAGTATCAGGCCAAGGAGATCTTCAGGCAGTTCGGCATTCCCGTGCCGCGCGGTGGGGTGGCGGGAACACCCGGAGAGGCGAGGGAGATTGCTCGGCAGATAGGCGAAGGGAAGATCGTGTTGAAGGCGCAAATCCACGCTGGGGGGAGGGGGAAGGCGGGTGGCATCAAGTTGGCTAGTTCGCCGGAGGAGGTGGAGGCGGTTGCCGAGGAGATGATTGGCATGCGGTTGGTTACCGCCCAGACGGGTCCCGAGGGTCAGGAGGTGAGGAAGGTTTTAGTGGAGGAAGGAATGGGGATTGAAAAGGAGTTTTACCTCGGGGTGGTGGTGGATCGGACTCGGGTGTGCCCCGTTCTCATGGCAAGCGACCAGGGAGGGGTGGAGATTGAGATGATTGCCTCCGAGAACCCCGAGCGGGTTCACATGGAATATGTTGATCCATCGGTGGGTTTGAGGCCCTTTCAGGTATCGAGGTTGGCTTTTGGTTTGGGGTTAGACGCGGCTGTGATGGGGAAGGCGAGAAGTGCTTTTGGTGGACTTTATCGGGCCTTTTGGGAGAAGGATTGTCTCCTAGCGGAAATTAATCCCCTTGTCCTTACAGAAGGAAAGGAGCTGGTTGCGCTGGATGCTAAAATGAATTTCGATGATAGTGCGTTATATCGTCATGGAGATATTTCGGCGATGCGGGATCCTTTTGAGGAGGATCCCCTGGAGGTAGAGGCCTCCCGGTACAACCTCAATTATATCAAATTGAATGGATCGGTGGGTTGTATGGTTAACGGAGCGGGAATGGCCATGGCTACCATGGATCTCATCAAGCTTACGGGAGCTGAACCGGCCAATTTTCTCGACTTAGGGGGAGGGGCCAGTGCCGAGATGGTGAAAAATGGATTCAAGATCCTCCTCGCGGATAAGAACGTTCGAGCCATATTGATTAACATCTTCGGGGGTATCTTGCGGTGTGATACCCTTGCCAATGGAGTGATGGAGGCCTCCCGTGAGGTGGAACTGGATGTTCCTGTCATTATTCGTCTTGAGGGGACCAATGTGGAGGAGGGGAGGAGGCTTCTCGATCAATCCGGCTTGGATTTAATCGTGGCGACGGACTTAAAGGATACAGGCGAGAGGGTAATGGAGGTGCTAAAGAGGACGTCAAGCTGAGGGGAGGCGGATGAGCATTCTCATCGATGGAAGTACCAGGGTTGTTATTCAGGGAATAACGGGTAAAGAGGGGCAATTCCATATGAGGCAGATGGTTGAATATGGGACGAGGGTGGTCAGTGGCGTGACCCCTGGAAAGGGGGGGCAAAGGGTAGATGGAATTCCCGTTTTCAACACGGTGAGAGAGGCGGTTGGTATGATGGGGGCCACTGTTTCGGCTATCTTCGTTCCCCCAGCCTTTGCTGCTGACGCAATCATGGAGGCTGCTGACAGTGGGGTATCGTTGATCGTGTGCTTCACCGAGGGAATCCCGACCTTGGATATGCTTACGGTTTCTCATTATCTGAAGAAGAAGGGGGTGAGGCTCATTGGTCCCAATACTCCCGGGATTATCTCTCCGGGAAAATGCAAGGTCGGATTGATGGCGGGTTACATTCACCAAGAGGGCAGCGTGGGGGTCATTTCCCGTAGTGGCACACTGACCTATGAGATGGTATACCAGTTGACGAAGCGTGGGATAGGGCAATCCACCTGTGTAGGTATTGGGGGTGATCAAATCATCGGGCTTTCTTTTGTGGACTTACTGGAGCTCTTTGAAGGGGATTCCGACACGGAGGCGGTGGTCCTTATAGGCGAGATTGGTGGGACGGCGGAGGAGGAGGCGGCCGAGTTTATCCGGAAGAGCCTGACAAAGCCCGTGGTTGCCTTTATTGGGGGGAGGACGGCCCCTTCTGGCAGGAGGATGGGGCATGCGGGGGCCATCATCTCGGGGGGGAGGGGAACGGCCGTGGAGAAGATACGTTCCCTGGATGAGGCTGGGGTTAGAGTGGTTGAGAACCCCGCGGATGTGGGGGAGGAGGTAGCAAGGGCTTTGAGGGAGAAAAGGGAGTAGGGAGTTTGGGAGAAAGGGTTCTATTGAGGCCAAGGAGGTTATGGTGGCAGGTTTTTTGGTGACCGGAGGCGCTGGGTTCATAGGGTCTCATCTGGTCGAATACCTGCAAAACCGGGGAGAGCGGGTGAGGGTTCTGGATAACTTCTCCACGGGGAAGATGGAGAATATAGAGCCCTTTATGGAACACATTGATTTAATCACGGGGGATGTTCGTGACCGGAAGGCCTGCGAGGAGGCGGTAAAGGGAATCGATTTCATCTTGCACCAGGCCGCGGTCTGTTCCGTACCCAAATCCGTTGAGGATCCCGTGACAACCAATGAAGCAAATATAGATGGGACATTGAATCTCCTGATAGCGGCCAAAAACACTAAGGTAAAGAGGTTTGTGTGTGCGAGCTCATCGTCCGTTTATGGTGATAGCGAGATATTGCCGAAAGTTGAGACGATGAATCCATCCCCTGGTTCCCCATATGCCGTTACAAAGTATGCCCAGGAGAACTACTGCAAGGTCTTTTATGAGATTTATGGCTTGGAGACGGTTTCCCTTCGCTACTTCAATGTCTACGGGTCAAAACAAGATCCTTATTCGCCATATTCAGCCGTCATCCCTTCCTTCATGAGGTGCCTATTACTGGATGAATCTCCCACCATATACGGTGATGGAGAGCAGACAAGGGACTTCACGTATGTATCCGATTGTGTTCAGGCCAACTGGAAGGCCTGTCATGCCAAAGGGATTGGAGGAGGCGTATTCAATATTGCAGCGGGAAAGCGGATTTCCATAAACCAATTATACCGGGAACTGTTGGATGCACTGGGGAAAGAGATACCCCCAGTCTATGCTAACCCAAGGCAAGGAGACATTAAACATTCGCTGGCCGATATCACCATGGCGAAGGGGAAGATGGGATATTCTCCTAGGTTCGACATTGGGGTTGGGTTAAGAAAATCTCTCCAATGGTATAGGAAAAATTTCTTGTAAAAAGGGAGTAAATGAGATGGAAAGTGATCTAAGGGAAAAAATTGCGGATTTAAACAGAAGGGTGGATGAAATCCGGGGTCATCTTTGACGTAGATGCAAAGGTAAAACGAATTGAAGAGATCGATAAACAGATCGCCGATTCAGCATTTTGGGAGGGGACCGAGGAAGCCCACGGCGTACTGAAGGAGAGGACAACCCTTTTAGACTTTGTAGGGCAATGGCAGCGGATAAAGAAGGAATTGGAGGATGGGGCGATATTACTCCAATTGGCTGAGGAAGAGGATGACGGTAGGGAGATCGAAGGGGTCCGCAGGAAACTGGATCAGGTTGAAAAGCAAATCCGCGATATCGAATTGAAAGAGATGTTGGGAGGGCAACGCGACCTCAATAATGCCATCGTGAGCATCAATGCCGGAGCAGGCGGTACCGAGGCCCAAGATTGGGCGGAAATGCTGCTGAGGATGTACCTGAAGTGGGCGGAAAAGAAGGGTTACAAGAGCGAAATAATCGATATCTTGACGGGAGAGGAAGCGGGCATAAAAAATGTGACGTTTACGGTTAGTGGGGACTACGCCTACGGATATGTAAAAGCCGAGATAGGGATCCATCGTCTCGTCCGCATATCGCCTTTCGATACCGGTAGGAGGCGACATACCTCTTTCGCCTCTGTTTTCGTATATCCTGAAATTTCAGAGGAAATTGTAGTACAGATCGATGAGGCGGATCTTCGAATCGATACCTTCAGATCAAGTGGAGCCGGGGGTCAACATGTCAATAAGACGGATTCGGCTGTAAGGATTACCCATATTCCAACAGGCATTGTCGTTCAGTGCCAAAACGAGAGATCCCAGCACAAGAACAAGGCTACGGCGATGAAGGTATTGAGATCGAAGTTATACGAGAAGGAGCTCCAGGAAAAGGCGGAAAAGGAGAAGGAACTTTATGCGATTAAGAAGGAGATTGCATGGGGGAGTCAAATTCGCTCCTACATTATGCACCCGTATAAGATGGTAAAGGACCACAGGACAGGTGTCACCGTGGGGGACGTGGCAGGGGTACTAGATGGTGATCTAGATCGATTTATCGAGACCTATCTCTGGGATTATTTGGGATGGGGGGAGCAGAAGGGTCAAGAAAAGGCTTGACTTCTCTTAAAATGAATTTTAAAATTGTATAAGTAATATTACAAAATTATTGAAAAATAGAGATAATGGAAGAAAGTTTTAGGCGGTTGGAAGAACGGGTGCGGGAGATTCTTCAGGGTTATGATCACTTAAGACAGGAGAAGGGAGTATTGATCGACAAGCTCCGCCACAAAGATGAGAGCATCGAGGAACTGAATGAAAGGCTTCGGGCTCTGGATGAGGGAAAGACTTCTGTCAAGGCTAAGATCGAACGGCTAGTCCAGCGCATCGAGGATTTAGGTTTTTAGACCATTGAAGGGCATGAAGTGGAGAGATTGGTAGAGGTCAATATTTTCGGGCAAGACTACACGATTAAGACCGATGCTGATACGGAGTACATCCAAAAGATAGCGAAGTATGTAGACGAGAAGATGGACGAAATTATCCGGAATACGAAGACGGTTTCGACACTTAACACTGCTATATTGGCGGCCTTAAATATTGCGGATGACTTTTTCAAGGAGCTGGAGAAGAGGGAAGAGCTTCTGACAGAGGTGGAAAACCGATCGAGGGAAATTGTCAAAACCATTGATACTCAGCTAAAACAGTACAGTGGAGGGAAAGAATATTCCGAATGAAAAATTCCCCTGCTGTGTTCGTGCTGGCCAGAAAATTTTGAGCCAACACCATAAAAAAGGGAACCTTCTCTTATTGTGGTGAGCAAGCCCTTTCTGGAAGGGAAGCCTAAAGCAATAACAAGGTGCCCACCTGATGAAATCAGGTTCAAAGGAACTGACTACACGGCACGTTGCGGGGGAATTAACATTTTTTCAAAATGGGATGAGCGAGCAAGATGAGTATTGATTCTTATGATTGATGGGTAAAGGGAGATCTGGGGTGAGTGCAATAGGGGGATCCAAAGGGATACCTGGAGCAAACTGTTTAAGAGATTATGGTTCGGACTGGGAATAGAATGTCCAACAGTTCAAAGATCTTAAATCTTCCTACAGAGTTAGTTGAAAATAGATCGGTAATGGATTTTCGCCATTTTTATGGAAAACATCAATGTAAGACACCAGAGAAAAAGGGAGATTTGGATAAAACTCCGTTAAGCAAAACAAAAAGCATATCCCTGCTGGATTGACCTCAGAAAAGGATAGACCTTAAGCACTGCCTTCTCTCATTTTCACTCACCTCACCACCCCATCATCATATCATCCCAATTAGGTTCATCATCCATGAACTGCAAAAAGGGAGGAGGTGTGTTTTCCATTGAAAATATCCCTCAATATATTTATCGTGATTTCCTCAATTTCAGCATTGGTGGGCCTTCTCGTTGGGTTTCTCGGTCGCAAAAAATTTGCGGAATCGAGATTGAGGACGGCGGAAAGTACGTCGCAGAAGATTATTGAGGAAGCGGAAACCAAAGCCGAGATCCTGAGGAAGGAAGCTTTACTGCAGGCAAAGGACAAACTCTATCAGGCCAAGGCCGAATTTGAAAAAGAGACCGTCGAGAGGCGTCAAGAACTTCAAACGGAAGAGAAGAGGTTACATCAGAAAGAGGCTAACCTGGATAAGAAGGTGGAGTTGATCGATTTTAAGGAGGTGGAGATATCTCGGCGGGAAAAAGAAATTTCTGGAAAAGAACGATTGGTTTCCGAACAACAGAAACAGTATGATGGATTGATTGAGAAACAGCGCCTCAAACTGGAAAGCATCGCCAAAATCTCATCGGAAGAGGCAAAACGATTGCTCGTTGAGTCCATGGAGAGCGAGGCGAAACACGAGGCGGCAAGGCGGATAAGGGCGATCGAGGAGGAAACCAGGGAAACCTCGGATAAGAAGGCCAAGGAAATTATAAGCCTAGCTGTCCAGCGGTATGCAGGGGATTACGTGGCAGAACGGACTGTCTCCGTTGTTAATCTGCCCAACGATGAGATGAAGGGGAGAATCATCGGAAGGGAAGGGAGGAATATCAGGGCCCTCGAGGCGGCGACGGGAATTGACCTGATCATTGATGATACGCCTGAAGCGGTTATTCTATCCGGTTTTAATCCCATCCGCAGGGAAATAGCCAGGATTTCCCTTGAGCGACTTGTTAGCGATGGACGAATTCATCCTGCTCGCATCGAAGAGATCGTTCAGAAGGTGGAACAGGAAATGAACACAACTATCCGCGAAGAAGGGGAACAGGCGACATTCGATGTCGGTGTTCACGGGATTCATCCTGAATTGGTAAAGCTCATCGGAAGGTTGAAATTCAGGACAAGCTTTGCCCAAAACGTCTACCAACATTCTATCGAAGTGGCTTTTCTTGCAGGAATAATGGCTTCGGAGCTTGGAGTCGATGTGAAACAAGCCAAAAGGGCTGGTTTATTGCACGATATTGGCAAAGCTCTCGATCACGAAGTCGAGGGCTCCCATTCTCGGATTGGGGCAGACATGGCCAAGAAATATGGGGAATCCTCCGTTGTCGTACACGCTCTAGCCTCCCACCATGATGAGGAACCGACGGAAACACTCTTGGATATTCTAATTCAAGCGGCCGATGCCTTATCTGGGGCAAGGCCCGGGGCTCGGCGTGAAATGTTAGAGACCTATGTGAAGCGATTGGATGATCTCGAGAAGATTGCCAATTCCTTCCCCGGGGTCGACAAATCTTATGCGATCCAGGCAGGGAGGGAGATTCGTGTCATCGTGCAAAATGAGAAAGTTTCGGATGAAGAGTCACTCATGTTGTGCAAGGATATTGCCCACAAAATCGAGGAAGAGCTGACTTACCCCGGTCAAATAAAGGTTATGGTCATTCGCGAAAACAGGGCCGTCGAATATGCCAGGTAATTTCTCCTTTATGATTTGACGTCATTGTAAAAAGTCGAAATAAGACGGCAAAGAAAAAAGATCCAGACGCAAGGCGCACAAATCCTGAGGAATGAGGCGTACAAAGAAGTACGCCGCAGTGATTCACCCTGTTAAATATTTTCTTTGTCTGATGTTACTGTTTTTTCAAGCAGCTTCTATATCCCATATCTCTTGCATATGGCTGCCTTCAATTTAACGGGGCAGGGGATGAAGCGGAACGCAGCCTTTCGGCTTTTCTCAGGGCCATGAGCATGTCGAACGGCCCTTCGACTTTACTCAGGGCCATGAGCCTGTCGAATGGCAGATGGACTTTTTACGAGGCCGTCAAAATTTGATTCGTCCAAGGGGTTTAAGGTGAGAATTCTGTTCATTGGTGATATTGTCGGGAAGGCTGGCAGGAAGGCTATCTTAACCCTGTTGGAAGGGCTTATTGAAAGGGAAGGGATTGATTTTATCATTGCCAATGGGGAAAATGCGGCTGGAGGAATTGGCATCACCCCGGCCATTGCAAGGGAAATTTTGGAAGGTGGGGTGAATGTAATCACCTCGGGCAACCACATATGGGCCAAAAAGGAGATCATTCAATTCTTGGATGGAGAAGAGCGGATCTTGAGGCCGGCAAATTATCCGGACGGGGCGCCTGGGAAGGGGAGTAGAATTTTCACAACTCGAAAGGGGGAGAAGATAGGGGTGGTGAATTTAGAAGGAAGGGTCTTTATGAAGAGTCTGGATTGCCCCTTCGCCACGGCAGAGAAGGAGCTCATGGAGCTCAAAAGGGAGACCGATTGTACGGTTATTGATTTTCATGCAGAGGCCACCTCTGAGAAGATGGCAATGGGGTGGTTTTTGGATGGGAGGGCGAGTGCGGTTTTGGGCACGCATACCCATATTCAGACTTCCGATGAGCGGATTCTCCCCAGCGGAACAGCGTATATCACGGATGTGGGGATGACGGGCCCCATAGCCTCCGTTATTGGCATAAAGCGCAAGGTTGCGATAGAGAGATTCTTGACCCAAATGCCCAGAAAGTTCGATGTTGCATCGAGGGAAGTTGAGTTACAAGGGGTTATACTGGAGATTAACCCCAAAAACGGAAAGAGCGAATCGATTCAAAGGCTTAAGGTGCCATTGGATGAGGAGAAGATCAGGCTTTGAGGGATGTTTTCGAGGTATTGACTGAACGGGGTTTTATCGAACAGGTGACGGATGAGAAGGCAATCAAGGAGTGCTTGCTGGAGGCCACAACCTGTTACATTGGTTTCGATCCAACAGCTCCCAGCCTCCATGTGGGGAGCCTTGTACCCATTATGGCGCTGGCCCATATGCAGAGAAGTGGCCATAGGCCCATTGCCCTGGTAGGAGGGGGCACGGGCTTAGTCGGGGACCCGAGCGGCAAGATCGAGATGAGGAAGGTCTTGACCAGAGGGGAGATCGAGGGGAATGTCCATGCGATGGGGAAGCAGTTTTCCATGTACCTCGACTTTTCCAAGGGAAATGCATTGCTTTTAAACAATGCGGATTGGTTAACGAGATTGAACTATATTGAATTTTTGCGAGATATCGGGGTTCATTTCAGTGTTAATCGAATGCTCAGTTTCGAATCCATAAAGGCGGGTTTAGAAAGGGGGCTTTCTTTTATCGAATTCAATTATCAACTCTTGCAGGCCTATGATTTCTGGCATCTCTTTAAGGAATATGATTGTGTTCTCCAAATGGGGGGGAGCGATCAATGGGGCAATATTGTGGCGGGGATCGATTTAATTCGTCGGCTCGAGGGCAAAGCAGTCTATGGGATAACCTTTCCCTTAATCGAAACGGCCGATGGCAAAAAGATGGGAAAGACGGAACAAGGGACCGTTTGGCTAGATGCGTCGATGACGTCCCCCTATCACTATTATCAATATTGGATCAACACCGATGATCGTGATGTAGAGCGTTTTCTATCGCTCTTTACCTTTCTCCCCATGGAAGAGATACGGAACGTGGAGTTTTTAAAGAACGCTGCCCTCAATATGGCCAAGCACGTTTTGGCCTTTGAAACAACAGGGATAAATCACGGCAGGGAACAGGCCCTTGAAGCGTGGCGGTCATCCGTCGCATTATTCGGGGGGGGAAATATTCCCCCTGATTTGTTTCCATCGAGCAGCATTCCTCGGGAGAAGTTAGCCGAGACGGTGGAATCAATTCCAACGACAGTCATAGACGAAGACAGATTGGCAAGGGGGATTGTCGCCTTCGAGATTTTCAAGGAAACGCTATGCAGATCTGGTGCCGAGGCAAGACGGCTGATCGAACAAGGTGGGGCATATATAGACGGAAGGAATGTAGAACGCTACGATGAACCATTAGCGGTGGAGCTTTTTCGAAATGGGGAGATTATCCTGAGAGCGGGAAAAAAGAAATTCCATCGGGTGAAGGTGCGGCAGGAAGGGTAATAGGTGAAAAAGGAGCTTTACGGGGAAAATGGTATTGACAAAAAAGGGGAAAGTGTTTATAAATGGAATACCCTCCGTAAGTCAAGAAGGGGGTGGAAATTTCTGGAGTTTCCTGAGTTTCTAGGGAACACCGCTGTCCATGCGCGGAATTTGCTGGAGAAGGGTCACGTCGGACCAGGGCGTTGCCCTGGTTCCCTGGAGCGAACATTAAAGAATTTTGGCTAACCATTGTTAGTGAAGCGAAAAGACCGCAAATCCAATGTCTGAGCCCAGAGGGCGAGTTTTGGGAACGAAGTACCGCCTAAGGCGCTCTTTGCAGAGAAGCGAACTCTAGAATGGTCCAAAATTCTTTTCAGTGAGCGAAAGGGAATTTGGGCAACAGACCAAAAACAACCGAAGGGACAACGGTTTTCACTTATGAAAAATATAGTCTCATTTATAATCAATAGGTTGGAGAAAGACATTGTAAAAAATTCAGGAAACTCCGGGGGGTGAAAATTTCCCTTGACAAAAGCGAGATAATTAATATAATATAATATTGGAATAATTTTGCTCTTTGAAAATTGAATGCTCAGAACGAACGCTGGCGGCGTGCCTAACACATGCAAGTCGAACGAGAAATTCCGATTCGTCGGAAGAGTAAAGTGGCGAACGGGTGAGTAATACATGGGTAATCTGCCCTTGAGTTCGGGATAACTTCGCGAAAGCGGAGCTAATACCGAATAAAACTGACCTTGTTCCGGCAAGATCAGTAAAAGATGGCCTCTACATGTAAGCTGTCGCTTGAGGATGAGCCCGTGTACCATTAGCTTGTTGGTAGGGTAATGGCTTACCAAGGCAACGATGGTTAGCTGGTCTGAGAGGATGGTCAGCCACACTGGAACTGAGACACGGTCCAGACTCCTACGGGAGGCAGCAGTGGGGGATTTTGCGCAATGGGGGAAACCCTGACGCAGCGACGC
>SMTZ1_10000080_pt1 | contig 91631 bp, 79 predicted proteins | sample DeeMarSWOR136_30_FD_25667 | JGI IMG/M metagenome (IMG submission 25667) | reverse complement strand
CACTGTACGGCACAAACGCAAATAACACAATAAATATCACTAAACTGGAGAAAATTCCAACCCTTATATACACCCCATACATCATCTTATGATCTCTCATGATTCCTCCTTCTACTTATAAGTACAAGACTCCAGATAGAATATTCCGATGTAATGATATCTGTATATGGTCTAATTGTTCAATTCTCGGTGGAATACAATCGCAGGCTTCAGCCTGCGTAAAAATAAAAGACGTCGCCAGCCGTATCATTAGTAATTATATGGTTATCAGGGCAACAGGGTATCAGGCAGTGGCTACCAGGATAACAGAAAATCAGGGTAATAAATTTTTTTCTGATAACCTGATGCCCTGATATCCTTCACCCTGATCATCTGATAATCTGATACCCTCTTTAATCCATCCATATGAAGATGCCGTACAACGTCCAACGATCAGATAGTGGGGATTTGAGGCCTTTGAAAAAAAACAGATATCCTGTTAAAGCTGAGAGATAAAAAATGTAGGAATGTCAGATATGGTTATGTATTGACAAATGATTTATATTAGATATAATAGAATAGACTGTTCTAATTTAACTAATGAAAGGAGGTGAGGCACAAACAAACAAAAACTTGGTCATGTATGGCAAAAGACCATACTACGTCTATATTGAGGAGGAAAAATGAAAATACATTATCTGTTAGCATTATTGATTGTCGTACCGCTCTTTGCTGGACCAAGCTTTGTATCGACTGAAGCTGTTACTGAATATGGTAAGGTGGAACTGGTGCCCAACAGTACGATTAGATTTGTACCCCTGCAACCTGAGACTTTGAGTTATGGTGGTAGTTTTACTCGCAGTTTAGGGATTCAAGGAAGTGGTTCACCAGGCCCCAGTGAGACCTATGGTTTTGCAGTCTTATTCGTACTCAGTGAGTTTGGTATTACTGACCCCCGAAAAGTTCATACTGTGCGCATATATCCTGGTACTATATATGGTGCAGATTTTAGGCTCTATGTCTGGGATGATGCAGGTGGCGTACCCAATAGCCATGGCACCCACCTCTATTCTGACATGGCTGCTCCTTGGGGATCTGCATGGAGTTGGAATAATTTTGACATCTCTTCAGCAAATGTTGTGCTCCCTGATTCATTTTGGATTGGCGTATGCCTTAATAGACTTGTTACACCTGCAGACTGGTATCTTGGTTATGACAATACTTTACCCGATGCCCATACGTTTGGCAATCTCAATGGTGGCCCTGGAGATTGGGATCCAATGGGCAATTATGGCTATGGATACGTCTATGGTGTTAATGTCATTGTTGATGTGCCAGGTGGTCTTGCACATGATGTTGGCACAACAACTTATGATTCACCCACAGTCGTCCCACTAAATACAACATATTCGCCCATGGCAACAGTTCATAATTATGGCGAGAATACTGAATCCTTTGATGTCACATGTACGATTAGTCCTGGCGGTTATTCGAATACACAAACAGTTACTGATCTAGGTATTGGACTTGATTATCAGGTAACATTCGCTCCATTCACATTCGTTTCTGGTTTTTATGATATCACAGTTTTCACGCAATTAGCTGGTGATTTGCAGCCAAATAATGATACAATTACAGCGCAAGTTGAGGCAACAGACTGGCTTCACTATGACGATGGCATTGCAGCATCTGCAACAGCATGGACTCTTGCTGGCAGTGGTTGGGGCGTGCAATTTGCAGTGCCTCATGACCTGTGGGTTGATTCTGTCGCCGCATATATCTGGGGTGCAGATTGGCCCTCACCTGGTGGTAACGTGGCAACATTTGAGCTCTATGATGGCATAGCTCAACCCACTGGATTCCGTTGGGATGCTTTTGAAACGACAGTAACAAGGGGTGCCTGGAACTACTTTGAAGTCGATACCACACTGACCCTGTACACTGCGGGCGATAATATCTACTTCTTCTATATGCAAACACAAGATTATCCTAACTGTCCTGGTTTGGCAAGAGATGGTGGGCTTGATGGCCCTGCCATGTACTGGGTTAATCATGCTGGAGTATTCTCTCCAGATGTTCCGAGTAGCGATTGGATGATGCGTGTACACGTTGTTGGTGTACCTGGAGTATCTGAATGGATTTCACCGACACCTAATGGCCTCTGGTTCAGAGTACCGACAGTCAGCACTGGCGATACAGAAATTGAATTTACACTTCCACAGACAACAAAGACCGATCTTCTTGTTTATGACGCAACTGGTAGGTTGTGTAGGACGCTTGTCTCCGGTAGACTCTCAGCCGGAACCCACACTATAACATCTAATCTTAACCTTCCAGCCGGTGTCTATTTCTACAGCCTGAAGACTGAATCAGGGATAAATCTTACAAGGAAGTCTTTGCTCGTGCGGTAATCGAAGTTATCAATAAAAAGGGGTGGCAGACGCCACCCCTTTTTATTTTTTCTGACTCGCTTGACTTCTATGAATGCAGGTCTATAATACCTTACAGTGTTTATTCTAATTCTGGTGCTTGCCCTTGTTTTTAGAATTGTATATCTCATCCAAATAAAAAATACCGATCCGCTCTTCTACTCGCCGATCATGGATGCACTCTATCACCACGATTGGGCTGTTTCCATTATTAAAGGAGGCTGGCTCGGTAAAGACGCGTTCTTTCGTGCACCACTTTATCCATATTTTTTAGCACTTCTATACAAAATTTTTGGAATCAATCTTCTGGTTCCCAGAATTTTTCAAACAATAATCGGTTCTTTTAACTGCGTATTGACCAAAAAAATCGGTGATAGCCTTTTTAGTAGAAAAATCGGTACAATCGCCGGTCTAATCGCGGCTACTTACCCGCTCTTTATCTATTTTGACCTTGAATTATTGATACCGTCTGTTCTCATTCTATTTATCCTTTTAGGATTTTCCCTCATCCTGAAACAGAGTGCAGAAAAGGGGACAAAACTTGGTTGGTTTATTACCGGCGTGGTCTGGGGACTCGCCGCAATCACCAGACCGAATGTCATTCTGTTTATTGTTTTCTTACCATTTTGGTTAATCAAAAGACTAAAGAAAAATGCCGCTCCTGCAATCATCTACGGAAGTCTGGGTGTTGTAATAATGATTATACCTGTGACTATAAGAAATTATGCCGTAAGCAAAGAATTTGTGCCTATCGCATGGCAAGGCGGCACAAATTTCTACATAGGCAACAATCCGCATTCAGATGGTATGACCGCAATTATCCCAGGCACCAGGAAATCATGGTGGGGAGGGTTTTATGATGCAAAGAGCATTGCAGAAGATACGATGGGCAGGGGATTGAAAAATTCTGAAATAGATCGATACTGGTTGAACCAAGGATTTGATTACATAAAGAGAAAACCTTCAAAGGCAGCTACTCTTTTTTTGAGGAAAACATATCTATTCTTTTGCGGATTTGAGATCTCCAACAACCGTGATATTTACTTTTTTACCAAACTAACATATCTGAAATTTCTCATATTCAACTTGCCGTTTTTAAGATTCCCATTTGGATTGCTTGTTCCTCTTGCATTAGTCGGAGTTTGGTATGCATACACCAATAAAAAAAATATAACCCTACTGCTTCTTTTTATATTTGTTTACTCACTTTCTTTTATATTATTTTTTGTCTGTGCCCGGTATCGTCTTCCAATTATTACATTCCTCATCATCTTGGCAAGTTTTGCAATTATTTCATTTTTAACAGAAATAAAAAAATCCAAAAGTATCTTGCCGCCATTAGTAATATTTTTCACCTCTTTCATATTCTTGAACGTCAATATCCTCAAACTACGCCCGACTGACCCTGGTTTAAATTATCTTACTCTCGCCGTTGCAGAATATGAAAAAGAAAATTACAGTGCGACAATCTCTTATCTTCATAAATCACTACATTATAATCCTGATTACGCTGAGGCACTCACTCTCTTGGGATCGGCCTATAAGAGAACAGGCAAATCAGATCAGGCGTCGTCGTACTATTTAAAGGCAATAAGATGCGATCCGACCCAACCAGAACCATATTTCAATCTTGGTAATATCTATGTGGAAGCAGGAAAATTCGAAGAGGCAGAGAAGTTGTATCTTAAGGCGATTGAGATCGATCCGTATTCTGCAAGAGCACATAATAATCTTGGTAATATTTATTTCAATTATGGTAATTTTGAAAGCGCCCTGTTGCACTATGGTAAAGCGAGTAAATTGGAGCCAAACTACACATCGCCTCTTTACCATGCTGGTTTTGTTTTTGTGAAACTTGGTGATCATGCAAAGGCAGAATCCCTCTGGATAAAGGTCTTGGAGATTGAGCCGAAGCATGAAGATGCGATAAGGGCTTTGAAAACATTTATCAAATGAAAAAAATCAGATATCTGATTCCCATTTTACTATTTTCTCTTAATGTCAGCATAAAATTAGTGAATTTCCCAGTTAAAACTGACTTATACTCTGATGCTGCATTAAGATACCGTTATGCGAGGATATTTGCAGAAAACGGAAAACTTCCAAATCCAGACACGAAGGTACTACACCCAGAGGGGATATCACCATGGCGATATATCCATCCGACGATGGATGCAATTATCGGGTTATCTTATCGGATAGTAAATACCAGCGATTTCTTTTCTTATACACGAATCTTCATAATTCTATTTTCCACACTTAGCGTTGTGGTTTTCTATTTTTTTGCGAGAGACTTATTTAAAAACGAACTATGGACAACTGTTTTGACTTTCCTCTATGCAGTTGGACCACCTGCTTACTGGCGGGTCATCGGCAATTACTTGAGAGAGGAGTTCGCCCTGCCTATTCTTTTTCTCGGCTGTCTGTTCATGTTCAAGGCGCTTGAAGATAGAAATCAGCGGCATTGGATTTGGACAGGTATGATTTTTGGTATAGGGATGATTGTGTGGCATATGTCACAATTCTTTTATGGTATTATCGCAGTATTTCTGGTGTGTTACGTGATTTTTAACCCCAAACACAAATTAAAATGGCAGCAGATTACATTGTTCGTAATACCCATTCTTGTATTGTCGTTTATCTGGCCAACGCTTTTTCTAAAACGCTTCTTCTTGTCACCCCAGAATTTTTTAATATATGCATTGATAATATTCCTTTTTATCACTTGTAGATATGGTAGAAAATGGCAATTTTATATCTTCTTTGTTCTTCTCTTATTTCTTGGATTAGCGTTAGGCGAAATCTTCGGGTATGGTCGAGAATATGGTCATGTTTTTCAGACTTTGCTTAGTAAGATATACTTTCTTCTGCAGAAACCAACTAATCCTAATCTTCTATCTGTGGATGCCCGTCTTTTATGGATGGGTCCTTTTGCAAGTCCTGGGATCGTCTCCTTTGTTTTTGCCTTTGGGCTATATCCGTTTATCTTCATAATCAGCTTGATCATTACAAAAAGGAAAAAGCAGATGCATTTTTTCAAACCGTTACTCTTTTTTGTCACAGTTTTTTTCATTTTCTATCTACTTATTGCACGACTTCAAGTTTTTGCTTTCTTCTTTCTCATTTTAAGTATTGGCATCTTATTTCACCTGAAGAAAAATTGGATTTTGATCATATTATTGCTATTTGGCTTCATTGATACCTATAAGGGATTCACTTTTTCAAGCTGGTACCAACGTCTCTTGCCACAATTCCAAAAAGAGTGGGGATTAAGATTTGGTGCTTTTGGTCATGAATGGTATGAGATCATCGGCTGGATCAATAAAAATATCCCTAAGGATGAGGCGATTCTGAGTGATGTAGATATGAGTGCAATGTTGTTAGAAAAGACTGAACACCCCATCCTCATCCAACCGATCTATGAAAATAGAAAGGCCCGCGAAAGGGTCAACCTTTTCATCGATGCATTTTATGAGTCTGAAGACAGCCTCCTTGCACTTGCCAAGAGATTCAGATTCAGACATATTCTTTACCACAAAAGATTCTTTTTAGACAACTCCCTCAATTCAAATCGTTATTTAACACTGCATACAAAATTTAGCCCCGATTGGACATCCTATCGTTTTCAATTCTTTCCAGATTCGCTGCAATATTTTCATAGAATTATTCAGACAACAAGTTTTGCTTTTTATTCTTTGGATTCTACCTTAAGTAAACTTGAAAAATACTCACCGTTTTTCGACAAAAAAATTTATCACATCGAATTCGGTGAAGAACCATTTGAAGATGTAATCACAGGTGTCGAACGTAATTTTATTACCTCAGTGAATCTCTACAACGATGCGGTTAGGTCTATCGGCAGAAAGGATTATGATGGTGCGCTAAACAAGCTTAAGATGCTCCATAGCTATGTACCACAGTTTGAGCGGAGCTATGCCCTTGAAGCCCTCTGCCTGCAGCACCTCAATGAGACCGCACAAGCCTGTTCGCTCTACGTACTCTATATTATAAATAATCCATATGATACCGCTGTTGCGGTAACGGCTTTCAGAATACTTGAAAGTTTTCAGAAAATCAAAATTGCGCGAGCAATTTATGAGACTTATGATAACAGAGAAATATGCGACTTTCTGAAAAGAGTATTGAATAATGAAGAGTTTAACCTTGTTGTTGATAAAAATAGACCTTGATCAAACTCCTTTACAAGCATATTTTTATGAATATAATCTATTGATGGGAAAAGCGATTGTAATCATCCTGGATGGGGTTGGCATCGGTGAACTTCCTGATGCCGAAGAGTATGGTGATACTGGAAGTAATACGTTAGGTAACTTAGCAAGGGCATGTGGCGGGTTGAAACTGCCTGTGCTTGAAAGTCTGGGTCTGGGAAATATAGGCAAAATTGAAGGGGTAAAACAGGTTGACAAACCGGATGCCTGCTTTGGTAAGATGGCTGAGCAATCACCAGGAAAGGATTCTACATCAGGGCATTGGGAATTATTCGGGCTCATACTAGAGAAACCGTTTCCAGTATACCCTAATGGTTTTCCAGAAGAAATCATAAGAGAATTCGAATCAAAGATCAATCACAAGGTCCTCGGTAATATCCCAGCATCAGGGACTGAGATCATTAAGAAACTTGGCGATGAACATATAAGAACTAAAAGACCAATTGTCTACACTTCTGCTGATAGTGTTTTTCAAATTGCCTGTCATGTTGATGTATTTAGCTGTAAGAAGCTATATAAATTCTGCGAAACTGCCAGAGAATTATTACAGGGGAAACATAGTGTTGCGCGTGTCATTGCCCGGCCATTTGCAGGGAAATCACCGAATTTTCATCGGACAAAAGACAGACGGGATTACTCACTACCACCTCCAGGATCTACGCTTCTCGATGTTGTAAAAAACAACAACCTCCAAGTTATAGCAATCGGAAAAATAGATGATTTACTTGGGCATCGTGGTTATACCAAATCGTATCATTCCGTAAATAACTTAGAGTGCGTAGATTTTGTAATTCAGGCAATTGATGAAATCGATAATGGCTTGATTGCAGCGAATTTCGTACAGTTTGATATGGACTGGGGGCACCGTAATGATATTTTGGGATTCAAGAATGGATTAACTGAAATAGACACTGGCATAGAAAGAATCTTAAGGAAAATTGAGAAAAATGATATTCTTTTCATTACTGCAGACCATGGGAATGATCCAACAACGCCTTCCACAGATCATTCTCGGGAATATGTTCCCATCCTGGCCCTCACATCTAAAAAGAACGGACAAAATCTAGGAGTGAGAAAATCATTCTCTGATTTGGCAAAAACTGTAGCACGATATTTCAATATTAATGGAATTAATAATGGTGAAGATTTCCTCGACATCTGCATCGCGTAAAAAAGCTCTTTCGAAAAAACTCGTCAAAGCTGTAAAGAGAGCAACAAAACTCTCTTATGCACCATATTCAAAGATCGCGGTTGGTGCTGGCTTATATTGCACCAACGGGAAAATATATACTGGTGTAAACATAGAAAATAGCTCTTATTCACTAACGATATGTGCGGAGAGGACTGCGTTATTTAAGGCAATTTCCGAAGGAGAAAAGAATTTTCACTTACTTCTTGTGTACTCACCACAAATAGATTTCATTACGCCATGCGGAGCATGTCTGCAGGTTCTTAGTGAATTTGCATCAGATATTGTGGTAGTCACAATGGACAGAAAGGAAAATTTTAAATTTTATCCGATAAAAGAATTGATGACAAAGCCATTTTCAATAAGGTAGGCAGGTATGGAGTATTATCTAAGTATTTTTATTCGTGATTTGACAAAAGAAAAATTCTGTGGTATCGCCGGGACAATCGAAAAATTCTCGGGTCACATTACTCAAGCCGAAAAAGATATAATTATGGCTCACAGTAATGATGTAAACATCCTTTCTTGCCTTTTCAAAATGAAAGAAAGCTATCCTGAAGCGCGATTCGGTTTTTCCCAGTATGCTGGACTCGCAAAAGGTCTTGCGAAGATAGCAAAATTTGGAGAAATACTGTTCTCTGAGGACGTCGAGCAGAAAACAATGGATATGTTTCAAATAACATCTCTCGGAATGCTCTCAATCGAAGGCATGTCCAGTCAAATCCTTGTATGTCGAATAGACAATCCATTAGGTGAATTGAAATTCCCGCCTCAAAAAATAATGGAGTTCAGCGTATCTCGCAAGAGTGAAATTGAAGCATTAAAAAACCTTATGAGAGTTTCAAATGCAGTCTTGGTTGTTGGTCCAGCTGGCAGCGGTAAAACCGTATTCTTCGATCAGTTAGCCGCAACCTGGGATGAAAAAGAAATCTATAGAACCTTCTGCCCTTCGTATAGTATCGGTCAAACATTAAAACCGGTTACAGATATCGTGACACAAATTTTAGGAGTCTATAATATTGAAAGTATTGAAGAAAGACAGAAAATCGTTGAACGCGAATTGAAAAAATTAGAAATAACTGACATCGGAACATCCTATCTGGCAATTTTAGATTTTTTGGGGCTATGTGAGGAAGAATCGATTTTAGAAAAACTAGAGCTCAAAACAAGAGTTGATATTATTACAGAGAGTATTGCTGAAATTATCAAACATGTCTCATGGGTAAAACCGGTCTTAATAATTATTGAGGATATAGAAAACATGGATGCTTCTTCAGCTAATTTCATGCAGCAGTTCATGGTAAAACTGACTGAAGAAAATGTTTGTTTTATCTTCTCATCATCTATACAACAAGTCAATATCTCCGGATTGAAGGAATTTGAGTTAAGAAATATTGATAAGAAACTACTAGATTCTCTTGTGGCAGATACAATTGACGAGGAGATGCTTTTGCCTCCAACTACGCCGTTTCATATCATACAATATCTTTCATTGTACAAAGATGAAAAACTGTTTTACCTGTATAATCAATATCGTGGAGAAAGTACACTTTCAGAATTTAGCCTGGCATTTCACGACATCAAAACAATAATAAAAAGGAGGCTTGAATTATTAGATGATAGCAAAAGAGAATTTCTTTTCAGTCTCGCAATAGCAGGTGTTGAAATAAATCCAGATGATTTACCTGTTGAGAAGGATAATCTATTTTTGTTCGACTATTTAGTGGAAAGAAGTTTCCTGAGAAAATATTTCAGTAACTATGTCTTTACCTCTCCGCTTCTCCATGAGGAGATATATAATCAGATTCCAGATAAACAGAATCGACACATGCGCCTTGCCGACTATTATCGCAGAATCCAAGGATTCGAGGAACAGGCAGCATTTCATTATTTGCAATCGGAAGATTATAAAAAGGCAATTGAGTTCTTGATGAAATCTGCTGCACATGCAGTTAAGCGAGGGGGATATGAATCAGGCATAAATTATTACACTCAAGCACTTGAATTATGTCAACGCAAAAAAGATGCTGCCGATCTGGAAATATTAGTCGCTCTTAATGAAGGTCTGGCTGATATTTACCGGGCTCTAGGAGATGAGGATAAAGCGTTAAAGTACTACAGAGTTGTATTAGATAGCTATAAAGAAATTTTGAAAGAATGACCTTTATCTTTCTCTTAATCCTGCTACAGGATAGAGGATTGGAATCCCAACAGGATTCTTTAGCAACCGACTCAGTAAATATTATTAAATATAGTGCAAAAAAAATAATCTATGATCTTGAAAAGTCGACCATAATACTGAACGATTCATCATTCATAAAATATCAGGACATAGAATTACTTTCGGATAGCGCATATTATCACATTGAAAGCAATCAGTTAGAGGCGTTTGGTAGATGCGATCTTAAGCAGATGAGTGATTCAATTGAAGGTGATTATTTGCTTTACAATATTGAAAATAGAAAAGCATTAATGATGAATGGAAGAACGCAGATTGATAAAGGTTTTCTTGAAGGGAAAAAAATATATTGGATTGATGAAAATACAGTAAACGCTTATTCTGGTCGTTACACAACCTGCAGTGACACACCACCTCACTATTATTTTTATTCGCCAAAAATGAAAATTTATCTTGGTGATATGGTTATTGCTCGCCCTATTTTGCTTTACATACAAGATTTCCCGGTTGCGGTTGCACCATTTTGGTTTGTGCCCATTTCTTCAAAAAGGAAATCTGGTCTATTGCCTTTTCGAGCTGGTAATTCTGGGGAATTCGGGAAGTATATACGAGGATTTGCATATTATCTAGTGATATCTGACTACGCCGACCTTACTTTGCAGGTCGATGCGATGGAGAAAAAAGGAATAATGCCGCATATCGAGGGACTCTGGGATTTTGCACCATTCTCGAAAGGTACGATACATAGTTCATACATCAAAGAAAGTATAACAAAAAATGAACGCTATAGTATTGAAGCTCGAAATAATTCAGAGTATTTCCTTCTTGGCTCAAGTTTGAATTTTGATATAAAATATTTAAGCGACAACACATACCATCAAGATTATGCTGAAACAACTGCACTTTGGCTAGAAAAAGAAATTACTTCGCAGGCAACACTTAGTCGCGACATAGCGGGATTCAAGAACAATATCGTTTATGAAAGAAGAGAAAGTTTTACAGACTCCACGATCAACGAAAAAATTCCCAATTACTCAGTGACGACACCATCGAAGATGCTTTTCTCTTTGATAAGCTATTCTATTTCAGGACATGTTAACCGCACACGTTCAGTCAACCCTCAAGACACAAGTGAGGTAACTGGAGCAAATCTCCATACTGCTCCAACAATGCAGCAAAATGTTTTTAATTTATTCACATTATCTCCGCGAATAAATCTGGATTACGCCGTTTTCGATAAGGATACGGCAGGGGGAAAATTTCCTTCGCGGTTTGGTTATTCGCTTGAAGTGAACGCCGGCACAAATCTTTACCGTGTTTTCAATATTAATATGCTAGGCATACACGGAATTCTTCATAAAATCTTACCAAAAGCATCCTATTCATACACACCGGACTTCAATTTCACTGGATTCCCTTCCGCTGCTGGAATACCTCAATTCCAAAAAACGAACAACTTGAGTTTCGGTCTTGATCAGATATTTGAAGCGAAAATTGGAGAAAAATTGCAGAAAAAAATTATTGCACAAATAAATTTAAGCAGTGGTTATAATCTTATCATCGATTCCTTAGCACCAGTGATATTTTCTGCAGAATTTCCTCTTAATCCATTTCCACAACCAATAACGAATTTCAGTTCACAACTAAAAGGATCCTTAAATCCATACACCAATGAATATACCTATATTATAAGTAATGTATCTGCGTTAAGGACTGAGTTTTTTTCAATCAGTCTTAATCAAAGTTACACAAAAGGCGGTATATACCAAATATGGTTCACGGGCGATATCAAACCAACACGCAATTGGTCTATTTCTTACTCAGCTCGTTATGATTGGGAAGCAAGAAAATTGGTCGATTATGGTTTTAGCTTAAACCGTGATTTACATTGTTGGAAAGCAGTCTTCAATTTTAATCAACTGGGAAAATCGTGGCGTTATGACTTCAAGGTTTTCATTAAAGACATTCCTGATGTAGAGATTGGTAAAGGATTGTTAGGATATATAATAGAATAAAAAAATATCAAATTTCAAACACCAAATAGAAAAACAGTGTCAGATTTTGCTTTTATTGCTGGAATTCATACGTTAATTGCGTATTTGGCATTTCTGATTTGTCATTCAAAAAACAAATCTCTGTTGTCTTCGATCTTATTTGGCGTAAAAATTTGCGTTGTAATCTGCTGTAGACGCTGCTGCCGCTTCATTTGCAGCGTAAGCAACATTGTAGAATCAAAGGGATTATCGACCTTCTTATCACATCGTATGATATAACCCGCCCAGTCCACAATTAGGGGTGAAGAAATCTGATTCTGCTCCAACTTCGCAACCGCTCCCGCGAATTCGCCACCTAAGGCGCCCTGTATTTGCATTAATGTCACATTTTTTCTATCATTGAAGACAACCACTGTATCTTCAGATACAGCTTCTTCCATCGATGTGTTAGTAATCAATCGACTATGAATGTGGTTGAGTCGATCTCTTACTATCACCTTTAATCTCTCACGTTCCATTTCACCTTTTACCTTTGATTTAATATCTTCGAACTCTGGATACGTTTTCGGAATAATAGAATCCAATGCAAAAAGATAGTAACCGCCAAGACTGCTAAATGGCCCACCAATTTCAGTGATACTTGTTTTTGATAGAAATTTTACCAAACCTTCTTTATTTCGTACAGGAAAAGTCATATTTTCTTTATTCAGCGGATAAGTTCTATGCACCATCAGATCGAAATCGACAGCAGCTGAATCGAACCCATACTCTCGTGCAGCATCTTTAAATGACATGATTTTATCGTAGATTTCTCCCACAGTCGTTGGCGATATATCAATCCGTACAAACACTTTATAGATTAATCCCTCCTCAATTCTTTTTATAACCTCAAACCCGCGTGATGCCTGTATAATATCGGACATCTCGTCGTTCTTGAGTTTCTCATAAACTTTCATCAAATATGGTTTGAGTCCTGTCGGACCCACAAAACGTTTTACGACAGTCGTATCATCTGAAACTTCCCTTGCCACTTCAAGAAAATCTTCACCCTCTTTAATTCTTGCAATAAAATCTTCAAGATCCTCTCTTGCCTCTGTTGAATCATAGCGTGAAGCTGCTTTTTCAAAAAAGACATATTTCAAAATCTTTGCCTCTTTGTTTGCAAGCTCCTCGCGGTTTTTGTTATAGTATTCTTCAACCTCCGCATCAGAGATTTGTAAGAAATGACGAGCGCGGTATAATGGTAAACTTATATAACTAATATCATATGCAACCGTTTGCGCAGCAAGAGTAATACTATCCTCATTAGGCGAGACACAACCAAAAGTCGATATTAAAGAACGAATTTTTTCACGAGGTATTTGACGACGCAAATTGATCTCGTATTCAATAAGCCAAGCGCGACTTTGGGGCGCCCTTAATAGTTCATGATACTTGCCAAAATCAAACTCTCCATTTTCGTTTTTCATGTATTCAGACTCAAATATTTCTCGTGGGGGGTTACTTTTTATAATTTCCCATAGTTCTTTATCAGTTACTGCTATTTTTTCCTTCTTGACCAACTTATTCCATATTATTTCCTCAATCATCATATTCCAAATCTCATCCTGAGAAACCCCTCTAAGCTCCTGTCCCTTTGATTGTGCAAATCTAGTATATTGCGTATAAGATATGGGAATACCATCGATCTTTGCAATATTCGTCTCCTGTCCACCTTTCATACCGGTAATATTCGCACCCCATTGGAAAAATATTAAAGCAGCAAAACCTGCCAGAGCAATAAACAAAACATATTTAATATGTCTTCTTAACTTCTGCATTAACATAATCATGACCTCCTTTGTGTTTTTTTATCACTTCGTAAGTTCTATCTTTTTCCATCACAGGAAGCATAGATTTGCCGTTTGGCAATACATATGCTTTGAATTTTTTACCATAAATTTTTTTGATTTGACTAATACATTCATTGATATTTTTTATGTGAGAAAAATGCATTTGTGTAAGTATTTCTGACTCTAAATCCGAAAGCACATATATTTTGTAATCTTTTAATATTTTGGCGGTTTGAAAAGCTCGATGACCACCTATCTCGATTCTCTCTTCGGGATAATCTATGAGTTCATCAAGACTATATTCCTGCATATATTGCTGAAATTTATCATCACCAACACCTTCACTACACTGAGCAATTAATACGATAGTCCCCCCTTTTTTCACTGCCCTTACAGCACTATTGAGAGATTTGTGGCTTAAGTAGAATGTCCTATCTTTCGGATAACCACCTGCTGAGATGATCGCACAATCTGCTTTTTCAAAAATTTGCGCACTCCGTTTCGAGATGAAACACTTAATACCCTCAAGAAATGCAAACTCAGGATGTCCCCAAAAAATTCGATCAGTATCATTATCTGTCGTCTCGATTACATTCAATAAATAATCAACGCCAAAGAGACGCGAAGCCTCATCCATTTCTTGAGCAATAATATTACCATGTAGATTACCAAATATAACGCCATCACGTTTGAGTTTGGAGTGATTTCCTTTTATTGTTGCGTATGATGAGATACCTGGCAAAATTGCTTTCCTCCCTCCTGAAAAGCCAGCTAAATAATGAAAATTTATTCGACCTGTGACGATAACTAAATCCGCATCCCTAACCCTTTTGTTCACCTGTACTTCTAAATTAGTACTTGTTTTTCCTAATGAAACATAATTAGTGTAACAATCATGAAAGGAAAACTTGAAGTCTGAAATGAGGTCACCGTAGAGAATTTTATTCTCTTCGGGCGTATGTTTTTTATGCGTACCCAGGGCGATCATGAATTCTATATTCCTCTCATCAATTCCAGCATCGACGATTTCGCTCACTAAGAATTTTAGCATTTCAGAATAATTGGAGATCGAGCGAGTAATATCAGAAACAATAATGACTATATCGGTAGGTTTATTTTTCCGAAGCAGATTATGCAAGTTCGGTGCGCCGATAGGGTCCATAACGCTCTCCTTCAGGAGTTCAGAGATGGGTTTAATCGATTGCTGTATAGGTTTCACAACTCCCAGTAGATTTTCCTTCGGAATCTCCAAATCGATCGAGCTCTTGCCGTATCGTAGTTTCATATTTTATTTTACCTAAATAAGTATTTATGTCAATCGTGCTGTTGACTTGCATGCAAAAGAGAATATAATACACGAATGATCGACCTTAAATTGCTCAAGGAAAATTCTGACATCATCCGTCAGGCGATAAAAGCACGTGGTGCAGATGTAAATCTTGATCGTATTATTGAACTTGATAGGCAAAGACGAAATGGCATGACTCTGCTGCAAAATCTAAAAAAAGAACGTAATGAAATATCTGAAGAAGTTAGCAAGCTGATGCATCAAGGAAAACACCCTCAAGATCTTAAAGAAAAAGCAAAAGAGATTGCGGAGCAAATCAAGAATCTAGAGAAAAAACAAAGAGAGATAGAAGACAAATTTGCTCAAGGAGTGCAATGGTTACCCAACATCCCTCATGAATCTGTCCCTGTGGGTAAGAGCAGTGAACAAAATCAGTTCGTCAGAGGACTCAAAGAACCACCACAGTCTGATTTCAGCATACTTCCACACTGGGAAATAGCAGAGGCGCTCGATATTCTGGATATAAAAAGGACGCCAAAAATCTCAGGATCACGATTTATTCTGCACAAAGGTCTAGGGGCAAAACTGGAACGGGCCCTGATAAACTTCTTTCTGGACCTGCATACAAAAAAGCATAACTATATTGAAATTTCCCCACCAGTCCTTAATCCAACCAACTGTCTCTTTGGAACTGGACAGCTTCCTAAACTCGAAAGTGATATGTATAAGTGTCGTGATGACGATTTATATCTATCACCAACTGCAGAAGTCCCATTGACGAACATGCATCGTGATGAAATAATACCAGAGAAAAAGCTACCGATCTGTTACGTAGCATGCACTCCTTGTTTTCGAAAAGAAGCCGGTTCATATGGCAAAGAGGTACGGGGGATAAAAAGAGTTCATCAATTCAACAAGGTTGAACTCGTCAAATATACGAAACCAGAAACTGGCTATGAGGAATTTGAAGATTTACTAAAAGACGCAGAAGAGTCAGTGAAATTGCTTGGTCTTCCTTATCGAATTATGCTTTTGTGCACGAGCGATATGACATTTGCATCTGCCAAGACATACGACATTGAAGTCTATGCTCTGGGTATGCGGGAATGGCTTGAAGTTTCATCTGTAAGTATATATGAACAGTACCAATCACGAAGAACAAACACGCGTTATCGCAAACTTGAAGGAGGTATTGATCTTGTGTACACAATGAATGGTTCTGGTCTCGCCACACCAAGGACTTTCATCGCGATTATCGAAAATTACCAGACAAAGGATGGTCGAATAAAAATACCACAAGTCTTGAAGAAATATATGGACGGTCAAGAATATATTGAGATTTGAGGAATCAATATAATATTATTGAATTATTGGTTTATATCTAGATTAAATAATTAAATAATCAACATACCTGTCGATTCAATATGTTAGACTATCTAAAAACATGGCTTATTACTATTCAAACACGCCATAGTGTTAATCCAATTATCTTTGCAGTCATCTATTTCACCAGTGTAATTCCATTTTGGTTCTCAATATATAAAATAATCACGGGTATAAAAAGGAAAGACTTTACTCAAGTGAGAAGTTTCAGCATTATCCTTGGTATAATTATCATCGCACCATTTACTTATGTTGCGATATTCGGTCATAATCTACCATTCTGGTTTTGGATTGTAGCAATATGCATAATAGGATACAGCACCTATTCAGTAATTAGAAGAATCAAAGCAGCGAAATAGATTCCTTCATTCCTTCTGTCACGCGCTGTCATCCCTATTACACATCCTGAGGCCACCCTTCGCACAAAACAAGATGCATCGCATTGGAATAAACAAAAGTCTATCTTGTGTACGTTTAAAAAGTAATCAACATATTAACGATACACTGAAATCTATGTGCTTGACACATGGTTATTTTTGAATAACCTTTAGTTGGTATGATTGTGAAACACTCAGACAAAGTCGCCAAAGAAAAACCATCGCTCGAAGGCACAGAGAAATGTGCGCTTCGCTGGCTTATTGCAGAGAAGGATGGTGCAGAAAATTATGCAATGCGCCTCTTCGAATTGAAGCCGGGGGGTAGTATTCCCCTGCATGCGCATGTAGATACTGAACACGAAATCTATATTATTGAAGGTAATGGAATACTTGAGGATGACAAAAAGAGTAATGAAATAAAAAAGGGCGATGCCATCTTTGTAAAACCCGGAGATAAACATAGTTTCAAAAATAATTCAAATCAGCCTTTAAAATTCATATGTGTGATACCGATTTTGAAATAACACAGGCGTCGATAGAAGTTATCTATCATTGTAGTTTGTTTCCTTTTGTCTAAGAAAATTCCATATTTCTAATCCTTACTAAGGTTATCAGAACATTAGGATATCAAGCAGTCGCGATCAGGATAGCAGGAAATGGGTGAGAGATTAATTCTGATATCCTAATATCCTTCATCCTGGTAACCTGATAATCTGATATCCTTACTCTTCATAAACCCACACAATGCCGCAAGACGATGCTGGCAGCGACGCCACACTGCAAACAACCGTATTCCGCATGTCTGCTCAATCATTGACTTCTTGAAGCATCTGAATAAACTTTAAGGTGTTTAACCTTTTACGCCGTAAAGGCATCACTTTTTTAGGACTTTCCAGCACAATTTCCCAACTGGGTGACCGCCTAACTCATATGGTTATAATTACACTTATTGGCGTAATGTTCCCTGGACGCATTTCAGCCTTTAGTCAATTCGCTCTTACCTGGTCACTACCAGTGGTAATTCTCTCACCTTTTGCTGGTGTCCTTATTGACCATTGGAATAAACGTACAATTATCTTTCGCTGCCATATAATTCAGTCAATAATTATTATCTTAACACCAATATTTGTTAGTATAACGCACAGCATTATTCCGATATGGATTCTTGTCATACTATTTTTTTCACTTGATTTATTCAATAACGCCTCAAAGAATGTTGTTGTTCCAGATCTTGTAAGCTATGATGAACTTGTACCCGCAAATTCGCTACTTATCACTCTAGCGCGAATTGCCACGTTTATTGGCATGGTAGGCGGTGGTTATCTTATCCGCTGGGTTGGCTGGCAACTAGGTTTTTATATTGATGCCTCTACACACTGCATTGCCGGCATCCTGGTTCTATTTATAGGGTCCAAGGCTTTATTTTCACCGGCAAAGAAATTTGATTTTTACCTCAGTAAAGAACTGAAAAAATCCCTTTATCGTTTTTTTGCAGATCTAAAAGAGTTAGGAGTACTACTTACCAAAGATCGAGCGGTAATATTCGTCATGATTTCAGTATTCACCCTGCCTTTTGTTGCGGCTGTATCATACACCATCCTTATTTTTCTTGTTCAGCAGACATTTGGGCTCGGTACTGCTGGTGTAGGTTGGTTTGGTGGCATCATTGGAATTGGCATGCTCATCGGCGGAATACTCATGGGTATTTTTGGCAAACATATAAATCGCGGCAAAATCATAATCTTTAGCATCGCTATACTGGCTTTTTTCTTTTCAGGTGGTTCAATATTTGCCACACCGATCTTTTTATACATAATCGCCTTCATTTCTGGCACACTGTTTTCATTTGTCGGTATTTCACAAGACACAATTCTGCAAGAAGATGTATTAAAAGAAATTAGAGGTAGAATTTTCGCGACAAAAGAATTTTTGATAAATCTAACTATTGTGTTTTCAGCACTATTCTTTGGTATTATATCAAAATACTATGCACCATTTTCGATTATTCGTGGTGTCGGTATATTTCTTCTGTTTGTAATGCTATCTGCTCTTTTTATTTACCGATCAATACCGCATGAAATTAGGTCAAAATTGTAGCAAAATTTGACAGGTTTTTTAAAAGAAGTATTTGGCTTGACATAAAATCTTGATTAAATATAATTAAATAGCTTTCTTCAATTATCGCATTCATGAGATGCGGTTTATAAAAGTTCTTGTAATGTAAAACAAACTGCAAATTTTGGTTAACATTTACATCGGGGCGTGGCGCAGTGGATTAGCGCGCCAGCTTGGGGTGCTGGAGGTCGTCGGTTCAAATCCGATCGCCCCGACATTTTTCATCGAGCATAATACATGAAACATTAAATATTCTGTTGCTATATTTCCCCTGCCTTTTTTAAACCGAATTTTGCACAGATTGGACCGACCAGTTCATATACAACTGTTGTTGCGGTAATTGTTGTAAATATCAGACTACCATATTTTGGAAACAGTTCCCTGGCACTCAAGGCGACTCCGAGTGCAACCCCAGCTTGAGGCACCAGGCCCCAACCTAAATATTTACCGATTTTTTCATCAGCTCCTGATATCAATGATCCCAATTTTACGCCGACAAACTTTCCAATCACGCGGAAAAGAACATATAGCAATCCCATAAATCCTATTTTGGGTATAATATGAACTTCAAGATTTGTTCCAACTAACACAAAAAAACATAAAAAGAGAATAGAATCAACATTGCGTACTATTTCGAAAAACATAGAGCTATTCTTTGAGATATTGGTAATAACCAATCCAGAAACAAGAGCTGTAAGCAAAGGGGACAAACGTAATCTTACTGATAAACCAACGATAAGCAGAATAAAACCTAAAGTCACTGTAAGTAACTCTTCTCTTGTTCTGACAAATTTTGAAGAATAATGTAAGCCAAATCCGCATATTACACCAAGGGTTAATGCACCAATGATAGTCAATAATAAATACAAAAGAACCGTAGGATTGAAAACTCCCAAATGTAGTGCATTGGCAACAGTAATTGCGAGAGCTGATAAAATTAGACACCATGCATCATCAATTGCCACAACTTGTAGGAGCATATTTGTCAGTGCACCCTGTGCTCGATATTCTCTAATAACCATTACCGTAGCTGCTGGTGCGGTGGCCGCGGCTGCAGCACCCAAAATGAATGCAGGGTATATTGACATATTGCTGCAGAGATAATATAGTATCAGTATCAAAGTAACTGCGAGTGAAGCACAGCATGCTTCAAATACGGAAATCCATATAACGCTTTTACCCGCTGACCTAACGGCTTTAATAGAAAAATTCTCACCAAGAGAAAACGCAATTATGCCAAGAACAAAATTTGAAACAAGATGTGATACATCCATTATTTTCAATGGTACCAGATTTAGAATGTTTGGACCAATTATGATTCCAATCAAAAGGTATGCAGTTACTGCGGGAAAATTAATTTTGTGTATTAACTTCGCGCCGTAGTATCCTACGATGATGACAATGGCAAGACCTAAAATGCTACTCGCTTGAGGCAATTTCTCCAGCCTTAATTAAGCTGAATTTTGTGAGAAGCGGCCCAGCCAATTCAAAGACAACTGTAGTCGCTGCAATAACAGTAAAGATATAATCACCATAATCAGGAAATGTCGCCTTTGCAACAAGGCCAATACCAAGAGCAACACCTGCTTGTGGTACTAATGCTAATCCAAGCCAATGCTCGACTACTTTGGGAGCTTTGCTGATGTGAGCACCGATCCTGGCACCAAGGACCTTTCCTAGTGTTCGAAATACCACATATAGAATACCAACAATACCCATTTTGTATAGTATATCGAAATCTAGATGGGCTCCTGCTAAAATGAAGAAAATCAGATAGAGTGGTGCATCTACGCTTCTAAGAACCTCGAAAAATTTGTAATTTTCTCGAGCCAAGTTAATGACTACAAGCCCCATCGTCATAGAGGACAGAAGAACGGAAATCTTCAATGCAAGAGATAGACCAACGTTGAGAAGTATAAAGCCAAATATATATATTAAGAATTCCTCACGTGTTTTTACAAAGCGGTTTAAAAACGAGAAAATGTAACCCAAAATGGCGCCAACGATAAGTGCACCGAATATTTCACCCATGCTTGCAAATATTATAGATGTTTGAAATACTTCTGCCCTCAAGGCATTTGCAAATGCAATTGCAAGAGCAGCAACAATGAGACACCACGCATCATCAATCGCTACAACCTTCAACAGAAGTTCAGTAAAAGCTCCGCTTGAACGATATTCGCGGACTACCAAAACTGTTGCAGCAGGCGCCGTAGCAGCCGCCGCGCCACCAAGAACCAATCCTGGATATATGGGAAATCCAATAGCAACAAAGTAAATAATAATCGCAACCGAAACGAGTATCCAGGTCGCAACAGCTGCAACAATTGAGATCCACATTACCTGTTTCATACCTGTTTTAAGTGCATCTAATCGGAAGTTCTCACCCAGACTGAACGCAATAACACCCAAAACTAGGTTTGAGAAAAAATCAGATGCAAAGAAAATCTCATCTGTTACAAAATTTAATATATTAGGTCCAATTAATATTCCAACAAGGAGAAATGCGGTTACATTGGGGAGGCGAATATATTTCAGTAGACGCGCACCGGTAAAACCTAATAATAGAATTAAACCAGCACTAAGAAGCGTATTCACTTCTCTAAAATTTCATGTTCTTTGAAAACATACACGAAAATATCGAGTATACTTATGATACCCACTAACTTTTTATCTGAAAGAACGGGTAGCATTTCGAGACCATGAAGCCTCATTAACCGACGGGCTTCTTTCACAGTGTTTGATTCCTTGATAGAAACATAATTCGTGTTTATAATATCATCAACAAGAATTAAAATCCCCATTTCAGGAGATAACTCAAGATTTAAATTTTCATCATCCGCACTTTCGACGAAAGGCATCCGTTTAACAATTTCGCTTACCGATTTGGAAAACGGTCTAAAAATATTTAAAACATCATTATAGTTAACAACACCAAGCAAGTTATTCTCGTCATCAACGACAGGGAATATATGTTGCTGAGTTTTGCGCATTAGCATAATCAATTTCTTCAGAGTAGTTGAAGGCTTCACAGTCTTTACGCCTTTGTTCATCACCTGAGAAACAGACATTTCTTCAATCTTCATGGCAACTAATTATATACATATCTTTGTTCTTTTCAATAGAATATTACGTCAGGCCAGCACAACTTTATCTCTACCTGAAAGCTTCCCCTCATACATTGCCTTATCGGCTTTACCAATAAGATCGTCACGTGTTTTCGCATCATCAGGATAAGTGGCTACTCCCAATGTGACTGATATGTTGAATTTCTTATTTTCGAAAGCATAAAATGGTTCTTTGTTAATTTCTTTCCTTATTCGCTCAGCGATAATTGTAGCTGTTTTCTTGTCGGTGTTAGGTAGAATCACAATATACTCATCCCCTCCATAACGTATAACCACATCTCCACCTCTTACAACTCTCTTCAATCTTTCACCAACATATCTTAAAGTTTCACTGCCTACAAGATGCCCGTAATTATCATCAACAAGTTTAAAAAAATCGATATCGAGAAAAATTAAAGAAATGGTAGTATGAACAGAACCTCTCCTGTTGTTCAAATACCTGTCAAGAAACTGGTTACAGTAACGTACATTATATAACTGCGTTAGATCATCAATCAAGCTTGCTTCCTCCATCTTACGGTACATAGCAGCATTTTCTAGTGCAATAGTTATATGCGCAACAAGATTTTCAAATATGTCGAGGTCATCTTTGCTAAATGGTTCTCCACCAATTTTGTTCACTACTTCAACAACTCCAATGATTTTATCTTTACTTCTCATCGGAACACAAAGGATTGATTTTGTTATAAATTTAGTCTTCTTGTCTACACCAGAATAGAATCTTGGGTCTTTAGTGACATCTGGCACAATCAATGATTGACCATAACGTGCTACCCAACCTGCTACACCTTGACCTATTTTTAATCTCATCCCCAAAAGCTTCTTGCCCGCTTCGCCAGCTGCAGCTTCGAAGACAAGCTCCCCTTTTTCATAGTCAATTAATAATACCGACCAGCCTTCAGCTTTAATTAAATCTGCAGTCTTTTCCATTATTATACGCAGAATCTCCTTTGGTTCTAAAGATGAATTTATCGCCTGGACGACCTCGTTGAGTGTCCTCAACTCCTGAACTTTTTGCTTAAGTGAAGCCACTGTCTTCATATTCGAAAGGACGATTTTTCTACGTTTAATCGCCTTTTCAACAACTTTTCTAAAGAAATCAACTCGATAAGGTCGAAAAACAAGTGCTTCAATATCTGCAAAGATAAGCTTTTCATAGTCAATATCAGCATCTTTGCCGGTTATGAAAATAATCGGAACAGATGCATCCAATTTCTTGAGCCGGTTGAGTATTTTCATTGCTGAACAATCAAGAACTAACAAATCGAAGTTTCTCTTTTTCATCTTTCTTTGAATATCATCTGTCTTTGCTACTGCAGTCCAATCTAAATCTAACTCTTGTAAATTGCGGGCCATTGTTGCGAGTCTCAAACGGTCTGTGTCAAAGATTAATGCATGCATTAAATATTTATTATTTCGTAAATAAGCTTGATTTTCTTTTTTTGCTGATTATAAAGATATTTTTCGTCTAAATATACATCAGAGATTTCCGCACCCGCGACTGCTTTACTTTTGTTAAGCTCTCCTAAATAATGAATTCCTTTCGGAATAACTGATATCTTAAGGTCAGAAAGATTATAACCATGGTTACCTTTGCGCAAATCGCTGATGATTTTTATATGTTGCTCAAAATTCTTTTCATCAACAGGATATTCGAAATTGTCAATATTTAAGATCAAATTAATCAAGGTCTGCAAATCACAAATTATTACAGAACGGCCCGGTCGGCGCTCAAAGGAATACAGATGAGCATCTGAAATAATGGGACCAACCAGATCTGGATCGCCATAGGAGTTAGCAGAAAAAACAACATCTTTATGTGGTACACCAGAAGCAATTCCAATTCCGATTCTGAAAAGACTTTTGAATTCGGGCGGTAGTAAAGCATAAGTAATACCATCAAGCTCTAGTGTTCGTTCAGCAACATCAGCAAACCACTCCCGGTAATGCATGAAATTCGCACGAATAAACTCTTCAGCTCTTTGAACCATATCTCGAGCACATAGTACCGCTCTCTTTGCAGCATCAAAAGCAGGTATGAGATCAAATTCAGCTCCCGAAAATATTGAGGATCGAAGCTTTATTCCTCGACCGGTAACCGACTCAGTATAAAGTTGATTGTACAAAGTCATTGAATTCTCGGCAAACCAAACAAGACCACCATCTCCTGTATCTTTTAAAAGAAAACCTTCATATTTTTTGACAATATCAGCCATTTCCTTTGCGAATTTGTACTTAATCCGCTGTTCCTTTGCTGCATCATGCAATTTAATGCCCATGTACGAGGAACCTCTAATATCGTACACCAAAATGGTGATACATTTGTGAAACATTTCAACAAACTTCTTTATTTCCTCGGGATAATCACGTTCCTCCTTCTTCAACTTCAAAATACTCTTACCTTCCAGAGACAAGATTCTAAGATTCACGCAATCATCTACTAACCTCTGTGGATCATCCTCAGAAGGTGGTAAGCAATAGACCAAATCAAGCAAACATTGAGCAACATAGTGAGGAATAATCACTCGTTTTATAAATGAATTATACGTATCTTTTATGCTTTCAAAATCGAGTTCAACAGACAGCAATCCTCTTTTTTCAAATCTGTCAAGCAATGAGAGACCACGATTTTTCTGTCGATGCAATCCTTCAAACTCTGTTGTTATCGCTTTTGTAAACATCTTATCTTCTTCTCTCATAGGTGGACCAAATTTGTGAAAAAACATGTAATCGTTAAAAATTTCACAAATTTCGATATTTCTAGCAAGAATTTTCTCTTTGGCATTGTATTTTAAATCTTCTCCTTGTTTCAAAAATTTCTTTATTTCCCCACGTCTCTTATCGTAATCCTTAAGGTGATATATATTGCCAAGAAACAATCTATCTAATCGCGAAAACAGATTTGAAACCTTCTTGGTAATAGTGTTTATGTTGTATCCTTTACGAAGATCATTCTCCACGATATCCTTTAACCCTTTGTCAGCTTCGAGATAAAGCTCTTGAAGTTGTTCTTCTAATCGCAAAGAATAAAGGTCAATATTCTTCAGCTCCTGTTCCATTTTGCTACTTACTTCTCGAAGCATGGAAGATATTTTCTTAGTCAATTTAGTTAGCGACACCTGAGATAGGTAATTCAAGTAGGTCCGCGGTATCTTCTCAAAAGCATCATCTATACTAGTGAACCTCTGTCTTTCAATATCAGCCAACAAATCAGGAAAAAGTACTTCGACACGTGCGTTTACGATGCTCTTATGTATACATAGAAAAATTTCTGGGGTGAAGTACGCATTTTTTAATTCCTTGATGAAATCCTTCAGGTATCTTCTTTCATCCACTTTTTCAATTAATTTAACGATTGACTTAGGACATTTTTCAAGCAGAGCATCAGGTACGGGTATATTTGCTTTTTTATGACCGATATATAAAGGTAATTCATAACCCTCATATTCTGTTAATCGACGACCCAACCAAATAATGAAGCTATGTTTGTTCTCAAAAACCTTAATAGGCGTACTCGATATACCGAGGATGGCAAGACCTTGCTTTATCATCGACAAATTATTGGTGTATTTCTCTTTATTAATGAATCGTGCTTTCAACAACTTGGCGTATTTGCTGTTCTCTTCAATATAGTTTAAAACATCACAACTGAAAAATTTGTTCACTTTGCCGCCTCTGAAGAGACTTCAAAAAGAAACTTACCCCGGCCGCCTTTTCCATCTTTTATTTCACCTGTTTCATCTATTTCAATATCAAAAATGCCCAGCATGATTTTGAGGCTACCTGGGTGAGTGACTTCTTGACCTAATTGAGTGACAAAAATCTTATACAAATCTAATATAAAACCACGCCGCGCCAATTTTTGATGCATCCAGTATTCTAACCCCTGTTCAATATCAAGCAATAGCGGATCTATTCTCAATCCTCTTTCGCTAAGGAAGGAGAATTTATTCACATTTAGCAGCAAATTGTAAACTGTTGCATCGTCGCATATTACTGTTGATTTCTCCTTCGCCTTCACCTTAGAATAAAAATTCGCCTCTCTAACAAGCATGCCCGTGAGATCAAGTTCACCGAAAGCATTTTCGTCTAAATATACCTCATTTGGGAAACTGCCTGACGCAATACCTACACCGATCTGAAAAATAGATTGATATGTTGGAGAAAGTGTCGCATAGGTTGCCCCTTCAAAATCTATCTTGCGTTCATCCGCCTCACGAAACCAATCTTGGTATTTACTAATATTATCCTGCACAAATTTTTTGGCTTCTTTGACCATCTCGATACCACCCCGTACTACAGATAACGCATTCCCTGGTTCGAGCTTCAGTGTTTTGCGATTCTTCACATCGTTGTGATTAGCAGCAAAAAGTACAATCCCTCCATCACCGGTATCTTTAATTGGGATGCCTCCATATTTTCCAACAACCGCCAGCATCGATTCCTGAAAGTAATTCCTTATTTCACTTTCACGTTTAGCGTCGCGCAATTTTGTCCCCATAAAGGTAGATCCTCGAATATCATAATTAAGCACTGAAACCAGATTCCTGAAGTGGGAAATGTTCAATTGAGAAACATCTGAAACACCGCCTTCTTTCTTGATTATTTTAATATCTTTTTCAACCATAGATACTCTTCCTGACAGTGCTTCTTCAGCAAGATAACGTACTCCTTCACCTGACACCACACCTGATAGCTTTGGGTAATATTCAATTAATTCCTCTAATAAAAATGATTTCACAAATGGTATTATGACATCTTTGATAACTAACTGAAATTTTTCATAAATCTTGTTAGTATCATATTTGTCCTTTAAAAAACCAGAAACCCGATAGTTGTTTATGATCTCCACGGCTTTCTTATCACCCTTCATCTCGTTCACGGCATCTTTTATCAACACCTGAAGACGCTCATCATCTATTGTTCTGTTTCTATTAAAGGCCAATATTATATAAGGATCCCATTCGTTCTTAACAATAAAATTCTGCAGATCTTTTGGTTTAAAACCTGTAATACTGTTTAAATCAATATCTTTTTTCACATAATCCTGATATTCGTTTTTTAAAATCTTTAAATCATATCCATCAGTGATAATATTACGGCGAAGCTTTTTTATCATGTTGTCAATTGGTTCCTCTGTTGAAAAATTTTCAGTAAGAGTCACCAGCTTTTCTTTAATAGAACTTGTTGTATCTTTATTCTTTTGCCTTATTTCCTTTATTTTCTTATCAATCGCCATTTTCTTCTCTCTATTTCTGTGAATCATTTCACGGACTCTTTCTTTAATTAATCCCAATATTTCCGCCATACTAGCATCATTAGGAAAGAAGAACTGTGACTTGAATATATCAAGAAGAATATCTTTATTCAAGAATGTTTTCTCATTAATCAAAGCGACAACTCTATCTTTGGTGTCTATATAATATGAAGTGATAATTTCCTTAAAAATAGCAGTAAATAAAGACTCCGGAAGACCTCTCTGAAGAATGCATTTGCTTAATAATTTCATGGTTTCACTATGATCACAGCGCGGAAGAAATGGGATTTTCTCATAGCTTTCAACAATTAAGACATCTTTTATGGCAAGCTTCTTTGTCAATGAATTCCTAATATAATTAAATAGCTGATTGATAACAACGCCGAGACGGTCGGAAATTAACATTTTCTGCTCGAGCGATTTATCCATGGTCTGCCTGGTCAAAATATCACGTAGTAGCTTACGATTCAGAATCTCGAACGTTAGAACTTTGTCACTATCACCTGCGACAAAATTTTCATAGATCTCAAACAAATTATTGCTGTACCTATCGAAAAATTTTTCCCATTGATTAACCATAGATTCATTTGAAAGAAACTTCATGTAATTGGCTACAAATTCCTCTTGCAAGGAAAAAATTTTTCTCCCCAAATAAACTAATTCTTTACCACCTCTATCTTCGATCATCTTAATGAAATTATCATCTCTGGCAATCTTTTTTAATACGGCGATATAACGACTGAAATTGATAGTGTCACGGTGTGCTTTTCTAAGCTCCTTATAATATGGTGTATCGAGAATCAGAATGTCTTCAAATTCATTTCTTAACATTATATTTTTCCTTAGCAGCAATATGTTCTCTGAATGTTGTGGAGAAGTGATGTTGACCATTACCTTTTGATACGAAGTAAAGATAATCAACATCCGCGGGTGAAATAACAGCACTGATTGAACTCTCACCTGGAGAACATATCGGTCCTGGAGGAAGTCCGATATGAAGATATGTATTGTAGGGAGAATCGATTTTTAAATCCCGTTGGGTCAGCTTTGTCTTCGTGCAGTACTTCTCGTAATCTGTCTGTTTTAATACATAAAGAACTGTAGCGCATGATTCTAACGGACGATTCGTCCTTAATCTATTTAGAAATACCTTAGCAATAATCGGCCTCTCGTCTTTAAATTTTGCCTCTTTCTCAACCATGGAAGCGACTGTAACGATCTTGAAGATCGAATCACGATTGTCCAATTTATACTCCTCGATATGTCTATTAAAATTCTCTATGAATGTCAAAATAACTTGTGAATCTGTTTGTGAAATACTGAATGAATACGTATCAGGGAAAAGGTAGCCCTCGAGTGAAGAAGTCTTTAAACCTAAATTCACAATGAAATCCTTGTCATTACACAAAACAAGAAATTCTTCTTTGTCAATGACGCCATTAATATCGAGTATCTCAGCCGTTTCATACATTGTAAGTCCCTCTGGTATGGTAATATTAATATCTGACATGCCACCACGCAAAAGTTTATTTATTACATAAAAAGGATTTTTAAATTTATGTAATTCATAAGTTCCAGATTTTAAATTCTTTTCATTACCTGATATTTTCAACCAAAAAAGAAACTCATTAATATCTCGTACAACTTGATAATGGGAAAGATATTCTGCAATATCCTTTGCATTTGCGCCCTTCGGTATAGTAACCTCTGTTCTGCCAAAATTAATGGGCTGCCACCATAATATAAATATCAAAATCAAAAGTGAAACTGCTAATATTTTCTTATTCATTATATTCAAGTTGATTGTGTCTTTAGATACTCTTCAAGCATGATTGATGCCGCGATCTGGTCATTCTTATCTTTCTGTCCCTGCAACCCCATATCTTTCAGGATATTTAAGGCGTATTTGCTTGTAAATCGTTCATCCCACAATTTTATTTCAATATCAATCTGTCGTTTCAGCCTTTTCGTAAATCTTCCGATTTCATCTGACATATTAGTTGATTTCCCTCTATGTGACAGTGGAGTACCAATGATAATAAGCCCCACATTATTCTCAGTAATAATATACTTAAGTCGTTTAATGAGTTCTTTATCTGATTCGACGTTGAGTGTAAGAAGCGGTTGAGAAATCAAGCAGAGTGGATCACTTATTGCAACCCCAACCCGCTTTTTGCCATAATCAACAGCCATAATTCTCATATGCTTTTCCTCACCGTATATTATTATATTGTACAAAATAAATTATAGTTAAATATCTTATGATGTCAATAATATTACCCCGTGGCAAATTGCACACATACATAGGAATTACCTATATTCTCATTTGTCACCCATTGACTTTAAATATGATATAAATACAATACACCATGGGTTATTTCACAATTATACGTCCTGTAAATTGTGCAATAACATTCATATCTGTGCTTGTTGGTGCTTGGATAGGAAGAAGCTTGGTTATTTCACCTCAGCTTATTCTCGCTGGAATGATAGGTTTTGTAGTTTGCGGATTTGGTAATATTGTAAATGATCTATACGATATTGAGATCGATAGAATAAATAACCCTAACCGACCCCTGCCTAAGGGTATAGTCAGCAAAGGTATTATACAGTTATTGGCCATTTTGTTATCTGTCATCTCTATTCTTTTTTCGATCAGTCTTGGCACGATCCCATTTATCCTTGTTCTCGCAGTTGTGATCTTACTATTTCTCTATGCCTGCTATTTCAAAAGAACAATCGCAGCGAATATCATTATTTCATTCATTACAGCATTAAGTTTTGTGTTCGGCGGCATTGTTGTAAGAAATCCTGCATGCTTATATCCTTTTTTCTTCTCATTATTTATCCACATGCCGCGTGAGATAATAAAGGATGCAATAGATGTTAACGGTGATCGAGCGCATGCTATTAAATCTTTTCCTATTCTTCTTGGCAAAAAACGATCTCTTAATATCAGTGCTATGTTTCTAGGAACCTTATGTATATTATTGCCTCTTCCCTATATTATGAACACATTGGGCTTGCGATATATAATAATAGTTACGCTGTTTGCTTATCCAATAGTGATCTACTGTATCTTAAGACTTCTCAAAACACCTATTGAAAGCGAACAAAAGAGATTAAGTACCCTATTAAAGATTTCAATGGTTGTAGGACTTGTTGCAATGGTAGTATGATAATTAAATCAATAATTTTGGGTATTGTTCAGGGACTGACTGAATTCTTACCTATATCAAGCTCAGGTCATCTTGCGATTTTACAGAAGTATTTTGGAATAACTGAACCAGTAGCACTCGCTACTTTTCTACATTTCGGCACATTTGTTGCGATCATAGTTTTTTTCTTTAAACCGATCGTTATCCTTATCAAGGGTTTGTTCAAAAAAGAACAAGAAAGCACCAACTATGTTGTGAATATTATCATCGGAACGATTCCTATTGTACTATTTGCTTTAATCTTTAAGACTCAAATTGAACGAGCTTTTAATAATATTACAATCGTAGCTCTCCTTTTAGGAATTACAGGTACGGTGCTTTTATTAACTATGGTAATCAAAAGAAGCAATAAAAAGATTACTCTATTTTCTGCACTACTGATCGGTATAAGCCAAATGTTTGCCACGTTTCCGGGTATCTCACGATCAGGCGTTACGATATCAACTGGTCTTTTCTTACAAACAAGTTCTGAAAAGTCGTTTAGATTCTCTTTTCTGTTGTCACTACCTGCCACTCTTGGTGCCAATATTGTAGAATTGAAATCAATCTCAAAAGTTAATGATATTCCCAGCATAGCCGTTGGTGTAATCTTCAGTTTCATATTCGGTCTTATCGCACTTAAAATACTAAAACATGCTGTACAGAGAAGGTTTCACCTTTTTGGAATCTATTGTATAATAATGAGTATTATTCTATTATTAACGAAATGAAAAAAATACCTTTGATCGCATCGATCATTGTAATTACCACATTGCTCCTTGGTGGAGTTAATAAATATAAAAAAGGAAATCTGGTTATTGAAAACGTCCCTGAGATTTCCGCTGAGCTCGTTACAACACTCAGTCCTTACTTAAATACGCACTACGCAGTATTTCTCGATTGGCTTCCTCGTGACCGGGGTCTACTCATCAGAACGAGACTTGGTGATGTCAGTCAAATTCATTTAATAGAAAATCCAAAAAGTTATCGTAGACAGCTCACGTTTTTTAAAGAACCGGTGCATGGTGGCATTGTCTGCCCAGATTTTGAAAAACCGTTCTTTCTGTTTACAAAAGATTCAGCCGGAAACGAATTAAATCAAATTTACAAATTCAATTATGAAACAGGTGAACATCAACTGTTGACTGATGGAAAATCTCGACATAGTGCGATTAAATGGTTAAATAACGGTAGGAAATTTGCCTTTTCCAGTAATATGAGAAATGGTAAAGATTACGACATTTACCTTGGTTCTTTGGAGGGAAAAAAATCTTTGCAAAGAATCCTGCAGAAAAACGGTTGGTGGGGAATAGAAGATTTCTCACCAGATGATAAAAAAGCAGTTGTCGAACAATATATTTCTGCGAATGAATCTTATTATTACATTTTTGACATTGGATCAAAGAGATTGAGTCAAATTAATCCAATTCAGCAAAAAATTTCTTATCGTAATGCACGTTGGTCAAAAGACGGCAATGGGATATATTTAATCTCGGACCAATTTTCTATATTTAAACAACTACATTATTATGATCTAACAACTAAAAGGTTTTATACCCTTACCAAAACAATTCCATGGGATATTGAAGAGTTTGAATTATCACCTTCAGGTGACACAGTCGTCTTTATCAGTAATGAAGATGGAATAAATAAACTCTACTTTATGAATTCTAAGACTCATGCTATAACTCAAGCACATCTACCTGATGGTTTGATATATGGCCTGAAGTACAAACATAATGGAGAATATATCGCATTTGTCATCAACTCTCCAAAATCTCCCAGTGATGTGTACACATTGAATCTGACAAATAGAACTCTACTACGCTGGACATACAGTGAAGTCGGTGGTCTCGATACAAACAAATTCATTGAACCACAATTAATACACTATAAAACTTTTGACAGTATAAACGGAAACCCAAGGTTGATTCCTACTTTTTATTATAAACCGACTGGATTCAAAGCACCTTATCCTGCGTTGATTCACTGTCACGGTGGACCTGAAGGACAATACCTGCCCTACTTCTCCTCGCTCACACAATTCTACCTGAATGAAATGGGGATCGCAGTGATTGCACCAAATGTAAGAGGCTCTTCAGGGTATGGTAAAGAGTTTATCGCTCTTGATAATGATTACAGCAGAGAAGATGCAGTTAGGGATATTGGTGCATTAATCGAGTGGATTGAAGACCAGTCTGAGCTTGATGCATCCCGAATAGGTATCACTGGTGGTTCATACGGTGGCTATATGGTACTTGCTTGTATGGCACATTACTGCGATAAACTGAGATGCGGCATTGATGTTTGTGGTATCAGCAATTTTGTGACTTTTTTAAGAAATACCGGAGAATATCGACAAGATCTACGAAGAGCAGAATACGGTGATGAACGTAATCCCAAAATGGAGAAATTTTTGCAGGAAATTTCCCCCTTAACCAACGCGTATAAAATAAAAAAACCACTATTTGTCATACAGGGGCTTAATGATCCAAGGGTCCCGGTCACAGAAGCTGAACAAATTGTAAAAGCAGTGCGTGAGAATGGCGTGGACGTTTGGTATCTCCTTGCCGAAGATGAGGGACATGGTTTCAGTAAAAAAATGAACCGCGATTTTTCTACACAGGCGCAAATATTATTTCTTGAAAGATATTTACTAAGAAAATAATATCGCTGTAATAATTTTTTCTATCGCTATTATCAATCACCCACTAGGGTGAAGGAGATTATATGAAAATATTAGTTTGCTACTATTCAAAAACCGGTAACACAAAAAAGATGGCTAATGCAATTGCCGAAGGTATAACAAAAGAAGGGATTCCCGTTGATTTGATGGAAGTAAAAAATATCGAAATAAACGATCTCTTAGATTATGAAGGGTTGATCTTCGGTTCGCCCACATACTACGGTCTCATGGCGGCGGAGTTAAAGAAATTGCTCGATGATAGTGTAAAACACCACGGAAAACTTTCCGGTAAAGTAGCAGGGGCTTTTACATCAAGCGGTATGATTGGTGGCGGAGGTGAGACGACGATCTTTAGTATTCTCAAGGCATGTATGATACATGGGATGATTGTAGCCGGTGACGCGACGCTACAACACTATGGGCCTCTCTCCATCGGTTCCCCCAATGATGAAACCACACGTTCCTGCACAAAATATGGTCAAAAAATTGCCGGTTTGGTTAAAAAAATTTTTAGGGAATAATTCAATTACTATTGGCTCTTTCGGTATTTCGGCAATTGCCAAAATGGCAGCTTTCAATTTTAAAAATAGGTATATTCAATATTGCGTATTTAGTGAAAACTATATACCGGAACTAATACTGCCAAAGGCATCGCTGTTGTAATTGATAAAAATCACTTTTCTTGACATCAATTGTAACTTCGTTATACTAAAATATGGCGAAGAAAATAATTCTACAGACAAAACTCCAGCCGCCACAAATAAAAGGACGGATTTTACAGCGTAAACGTTTATTGAACGCGCTTTTTGACAACTTAGACAAAAACCTCATACTTGTTTGTGCTGATGCTGGATATGGTAAAACGACGCTCTTGGTACAGTTTAGTCAAAATCTTGATAAACCATACGTTTTTTATGAACTCGATACCAAAGATAATGATACTGCCACTTTCTTTAATTATCTGATCAGTGGATTTCAGAAATATGACCCTCGTTTTGGAAAACGAGTCAAAAGTATTATTCCTCAAACACGGGACAGTACTATTGTGATCGGAACTTTTATTAATGAATTTGTCGAAACATTCAAACAACACTTTTACATTATTTTAGATGATTATCACCACTTACAAAGGAATAAAGAGATCGCCAAACACCTGGATTATCTCCTAAGATATATGCCCTTGAATCTTCATTTAATAATTGCCTCCCGCACCACACCACCTCTTAATTTATCATATTACGCTTCTAAGCAGGAATTATTCATAATTGAAAAGGAGCACCTTCAATTCGATTTGGAGGAAATAAGAGTATTACTGAAAGACATTTACAAATTAGGCATTGCTGAACAGAAGATCGCACGTATTGCAGAACACTCAGCCGGATGGATCACAGCTGTACAGTTGATATTACAAAAGATTTGTGCTGCTGGTGAAGATAAAACTGAGGAGACTCTAAACGGATATCTTGCTTCGGGTGAGGAAATATTCAATTATTTTGCCCATGAAGTCTTCGAGCATCAGTCAAAACGAATCCAGGAATTCTTAATCAAAACATCGATCCTAGAAAATTTTAATTCAGAAATCTGCAGCTCATTACTTGAGGTAAAACAAGCAAAGAAAATTATTTTATATTTAGAAAATGAGCATATATTTGTGACAAAAGTTGGAGAAAATTTCAAATATCATCCTCTTTTCCATGAATTCCTCGCTCAGAAATTGAAAGATTATCATACAGGTACTACAATAAGCAAGTTGCACCTCAAAGCGGGATATCATTTTCTTTCTGTTCAAGATTATTCATCAGCCGTATATCATTTTCTGCTCGCTGAGAAATACACAAAAGCAGTTAATATACTAAGTAAACAATACTCACACTGGCGATATTCAGGCAAGTTCATCAATTATATTAATTTGGTCGAACGCTTTCCAAAGATGCTTATTGAGAATTATCCTCGTCTTTTGCTAAATAAAGCACGATTCCAAATGTATCTTGGGGAAACTGCTGCGGCGTTAAAACTTTTTAAAATATCCATATATAGATTTCGCAGGAAAAAAAATTATGGTGGGATGGCTGAGGCCCTGTATTTAACAGGACTCGTCAATCTCACGTTAATGGAACTCAACAAGGCAATTAATTTCATGAAGCGCGCCTATAGGATAATCAAAAAAAAGAATTGTGTTGAAAAAGTTGAAATCCTTATAGGTTTCGGAAGTATATATAGGATCTTAGGCAAATATAAGAAAACAGAAATGTATTTGAAAGATGCTTTAAAAACAGCAAAAATGTTAAAAAATATCAAACTTGAAATTACTGCTTTGAGAAGCTTGGCAGATCTTTATTGGGCATCATCAAATTATAGACGAGCAGATGACATATACACGGAAATCCTTTCAAAATTCAAAGACAATATTACAGAATTTGAATTAGGAAAAATGTATGGCAATGCAGCGCTAATTGCTGTGAATAATAATAAAAATAAGAAAGCACTGAGTTATCTGACTCGCGCAGAGGAGATCGCACATCAATATAACGATCTTCGGACTATCACATTCCTCTTGGTTGTTAGGGGAGAGTTTTGCGTCTATGATGGCAACTGTGAAGAAGCAATCGATCTTTTTGAGAAGGCGTTGGAAATGAATAAAAAAATCAAAGAGAAGTTGTTAGACCATTACCTTCTCGTCGATATTTGTGACGCCCACATAAAACTGGATAACTTAAGCAACGCCAGTGCGGCCCTACGTGCATTAGAGCCGATCATTTCAGCAAAAGATTCTCCTCAATCATACATAGAGTATCTATTGGCAAAAGGAAAAATCGAAACCGAAAAGGGCTATTTTACTAAGGCATTGGATTCATTTAACAGCGCGCTAAGACTTACCAGAAAAATTCACCAAATACAACAAGAAATGAATGCTCATTATGATATAACAAATTATTACCTAAAAGTCGATCGACCGGATGCAGCACTGATACACATGAAAAAGTGCCTTAGTATTGCACAGAAGTATAACTACGATACATTCATAATTTTGGAAGGTAAATATAATATCGCGCCATTAAAATTTGCCGCAGAAAACCTACTTTCCCCAGATTATCTAATGCGCATCCTTAGTCAGATCAACACGAACCACGCACAGCAGGTATTAAACAGAATGAGCATTAAACAAGGAGTTTATGATTTTGAATGCTCATTTTTCGGTCAACCGGAGATCAAAGACCGCAGCGGTCGTATCGTCAAACCCCAATGGCGTTCCAAAAGAGCAAGGTCACTCTTTATCCTTTTGGTAGCGAATAAAAGTAAGGGGCTTATCAAAGATAATCTTATCGATATCTTCTGGTCTGGGAAAGGAGTGCGCACAGGATCTCACAGTCTACAGGTAGAGATATCACACGTGAGAAAGATCTTGAAAAAGATTCTGAAATCAAAGATCAAGACAAGAGATGCGATTATATATCAAGATCAGAAATATCTTCTCAATCCTTATCTCCTTATAAAAACAGACACAAAGGAATTTGAGGAATTGATGATGAAGGCTAATGCTCTGGAGTCAACTAATAAAGCCAAAAGTATACAGTTATTTCAAAAGGCACTGGCATTGTACAAGGGCGATTTCTGCGAGAATATCATCAAAGGATGGTGTGAAGATATGCGATCGCAGTACAAGGAGTCAGCATTGAGAGCATTCAAGAAATTAGGTTATTATAACTACGACTGTAAGAAATATAAAAAAAGCCTAGAATTTTACAAGAAAGCCTGCGTACTTGATCAATATGACGAGCAGATTCATATTGGTTTAATGCGATGTTATGCGGCGCTTAAGAATAGAGAGGGCGTCCAAAGACAGTATAAATATCTGAAAAGAAACTTGCAGCAATTGGGAATATCAAACCCATCCTCTGAAGCAAGAGAGATATATAAGGAAAGTTTAAGATGACGTTAGAACCATGTTTTATCTTTATATTCTTTATAACCTTCATATTTCTTTTCTAACTCTTTCTCTTCCAATTTCTTCCAGCATATAAAACATGGTACCCAAATAATTGCAGATAGTAAAGTAATGAAAGCTTGCATGAATAATGGAAAACCAATAACCCATAAAATGAACCCTAAATACATTGGATTCCTGATCCTCGAGTAAATTCCTGTTGTAACAAGCGTTCCCTTATCTTCGAACCACTTTAAACGGGTATGGGATAACACAAAGAATGAAATTCCAATCAAAAATAGTATCAAACTGAAACATCTTAACCATATAGGAAGATTCATTTTGACTGGGTCGTTAAAACACATAAAAAACCACGAAAACCATAAAATAAACATTGTGAAATTCACTATTATTATTATAGTTTTGGACTGTAGGAATTTACTTCTTTTATGAAACAATACATTAAATAGGGTGCGTAGCGCAAAACAGACAAAACATACGCCAAAACTGATGAAGAAATATGCATTCATATTCTTCTCCTATGATTCTGCAATATCTTCTAAATGATCATAAGTCAATTGCGAAGAATTCTATTCGATTCTGAACCGATGTCCAGTATTACTTTATTGACACATTTCTATATTTGCATGCCGCTTCTTATACTTCCAAAAAATCCCAATCCTTGACATGGACATTAAAGCTCATTATAATTGAACGTGCACAAACAAGGAGGATAATAATGAAAATAATAACTTTGTTTCTTTGCACAATATTTAGCTGGGCGCATGTACTGAGTGTAAATGTACGAGCCCCAGAATACCAAATTTTAGATGACAAATTTATCGCAAAAGACTGTGCCTATATTAATGCAATTGGAGCACCAAACCTACCCTGTAAAATAGTAACTGTTGCTCTGCCACCCGGTGCAATTGTAGAAAACGCAAGCTTTCATGGCACACGTGTGGAAATTGGTACGATCATAATACCTCCCGCGCAGCCGATGCTCCCGCTAATGAATGATGATGTAGTTACTAAAATGCAAGATCTATATGAACACAAGAGGAAATTTTTCTACAGATCAAATACATTATCGAACGAAGAATACGGAACTATTCTCTCAGAGGGTGGGTTGAGAAAATATACCCTCATCGACCTTGCCTGTTATCATTTCGCTTATGAACCATTGTCCCAGAAACTCTATTGTGCACCTTCTATTAACGTTCAGATAAGTTATAACATACCTCGCCCAGAGAGTGATCGGGCCAAGTTTCACGAGAATTTATTGAATGATATCACCTTTGATGAGATTGCCCAAGATATGATATACAATTGGGACGAGTCAGAAATATGGTACAAAACCGATACCCCCCAGAGGGCAAATGGATATTACATTATCCTGCCATCAGCAATTCAGAATGCAGTTGATAGCCTCGTCGCTCACAGGCAAAGTCAGGGTTACGACGTGAATATTGTTACCAGAGAATATATTGAAGCAAATGTACCAGGCGATGACCTCCAGCAAAAAATCAGGAATTATTTGAGAGCAAACATAGTGGATATTGAGTTTGTTTTACTTGTGGGATTTTACACAGATATGCCGTGGCGCAATATGGTTCCATTCAATAATAACCCTGGAAGTCCTTGGAATCATCCAGATTATTCACCTATTCCAAGTGATCTCTACTATGCAGAATTGACTGACCACGATACGCTCTCATGGAACAGTGATATGGATAGTTACTATGGCGAAGTATATAATGATAGCTTCCATCCTGTCGGCGAAGATAATCCAGACTATCACGCAGATATCCATGTGGGACGAATACCATTCAGCACGCAGAGCGTCATAGAGGATATTTGTAATAAAATGATCGCTTTTGACTGCAATACTGATGTAACCTACAAAACTGCTTCGCTACTCACGGGTGCTCTTTACTATTATGAAAATGAAAACTACAGCGGAAACCCAAGGAATGACGGTGCTGATTATTTGGAGCAACTCATGAATGATACAGTACTTCATAGATCAAACGCAGTCTATCTATACGAAAAAGGGGGTTTAGGACCATGTACTTACCCGTGCACTGATTCTCTTACAAGAAGCAATCATATCGCTTATTGGCAAAATAAAGGCATCATGTATGAATGTCATCACGGAGCACCTGATTGGTACGCCAGAAAACTATGGACGTGGGATGATGGTGATGGTGTTCCAGAGAATCACGAAATAGAATGGATTGCCTCTCTCACTGCCAATGATGCATATCAACTGGACAACACTCATCCGGCCACAGCATTCTTGAGATCCTGCCTGTTGGGCAAGCCAGAAGTAACAGGCTTAGGAGCCATGATTCTTTATCGGGGCGCCTCATCCGTTATCAGCAGCTCAAGGGTTTGCTGGATGAGTCACGCTGATCCAGGTGGTATACCTTATCATTTCTATGATAGACTCATGAAGGATACCACTTCAAGTCACGGTATTATCGGTACCTCATATGATATAGCCAGAACAGAATTTATGAATACAGCAATGTTTTGGCTACCTGCATACCATTATAACCTCTTTGGTGATCCTGCCCTAAGGCAGTTTGGAAGACTTGTTAATGTCGAGGAAGCTAACCAGAGAACTCCAACTTCGTCATTCGTAGTATACCCGAACCCCACATTTGGTCAGTTGATTATCCGGCTAAACTCGACACACAAAAGAAAAGTTAAACTTGATGTGTATGATGAAAGTGGCCAGTTTGTGCAACAGCTCTACAGTGGATATGTAAATAAGGGAATAAAATATCTGCATACGAAACTGCCTGCTGGCGTCTATTTTCTCAGATTAAATGACATAAACAACATAGCATTTAGAAAACTTATTGTGATCAATCGCTAAAATCTATCGAGAATCAGAGAGCGATTAGGACATTTAAAAAATCTGTCCTTGATCTATCTATAAAGTTTCTGTGGTTAACAGATCTTCAGAAATTATTCCTTTGTCGCAAACTGTTTCTCCCAATCGATTTTCCCAGTAGTCTGCATTACTATAAACAGCGTCAAGATGCTAAGTATGGTAATTGCTAATCCTGTGTATCCTGTAAGGAAAAACGTGTATGAGAAGAGCACAAGATATACGATTTGAGAAAAACCGGTTTCAAAGAAAGCAAATCGAGATCCAGCTACAAGACGCATATAGGAAATAACTAAGAATACTGAGATCACTGAAGAAATAACAAGAGCCAGATGGATGTCAAGGTGATCTGCCAAATATGCCAGAAGTAAGTGGAAGCTAAAAAATGCTGCTGAAATAAATAGATAATTCATCGGATGTATTCGGATCTTCTTGAGTGTTGTAATTATAAACATCAAGAATAGAAAAAGTAATAGGGAGATCGGTGCGAAAAAAGTGACTCTGCTTACGAAAGGACCTGGATTGATCTTTTGTGGCATCTCCATACCGATCTGGATGCCGGAAATAAGATCAGCGTATTTCCATGTAAGATTCCAACCCCGATCTGTTTTCTCTTTATGTGTGGGAGAAATGCTGTTATCTGGGAAATTGATCCTGGTGAAATCTGTTGTCATCACCAGATTGAAGTTTCGAATATAGGCGACTCCGCCACCAAAGATATACCACCATTCATCCATCCCCTGTGAATGATATGATACTTCAATAGTTTTTGTCTCATTTGGCGCAAATTCTACTTTCTGCACCACTGCACCGGATATCGGTTTAAGCTCTCTTATTTTCTTGTTATTAACAACAAATGAAAAGTTGTCGTAAACACCTTCAACAGTAGGGAAGGTATATTCGAAAAAGATATCACGACTGTTATTAGCTTCGTTAATGATTCTGTACTTCCCAAAAAAGACAACTTTGTACGTTGGGTACCAAAGAAGTCCTTTTTTTCTATGTTCCAAGTTAATGTCTACGTGTATATCGCTCGCCTCGAAATTTATTGGGTGATCCGTGGTTTCAACCACTGTTTCCACAATTGTTTCAGCCCCACTAATTGTCTTAACCTGTCTCTCTTTTTTAGTCTGGTAGTAAACATAAGGAGCATATTGATTTTGTATAGTACCCCACAGTTGCCCGACCGCTGTTCTCAGTTTGGTATCCTGTGCGTGGGTTCGTGTGGTCGTTGCACCACCCAAGATGAACCATGCTATACTAGTGCAAATATAAATAATAATAAGTATACCAATATGTTTTTTCATGCTAAATTCCTCCTTTTATATTACTACCACGACTACCCATAAAAATTCCCATAGTCTTTATACAAGATCAAATTTTATTCAACGTTAAAGTGATTGTGGTAAGTCGTCATTAACAAGTCTTTCATTTAATTCCCAAAAAGCAGTTTTGTCACTATCTGCTTGCAGTAGTCCACAACCTTGTTCAAAATCAATCCACATGTATTCCACATCATCACTTGATAATGTTATCTCAATATGTGTACAATCAACAGCGAAGTAATATCCCGGAATAACGTATTGACCTTTGTCGTAATAATCAATGTAGTCGGCAATGAAATGAGCTGGGAAAAGAACAATCGTTTTTAATAAAAAGTAATCGGTGACAATCGGAATGCATATCTTTTTAAAAGCGCTTCGTTTCGCCACTTTAATTGGTAAAATATTGCTCTTTCCGATGCCGTCAATATATTGCCAATATTTCTCACTTTTTTTTCTAAATAACATATATTTGAAATTCTTAAAATCCTGTTTGCGAAATGGTATTATGAATACCTTATATGGTGTATTAGGCATATATTATGTCTCGCTTATCACTTCGAATAGTCATCTACAGATTTAGTCTATTCAACTATATTGCAAAGTCAATGCTGTTTGCTAAGCCATGACTTAGTCAATTCTCTATAACATAAAATGTAGCCACAAGCAGATCATTTTCTAATACAAAATCAGTTTCTCAAGATTTCCCTATAGCCTTGAATTTTCTCAAAAACTGCTGTACAATACACAAAGGGGGTAATTATGAAAAAAATAAAGTCTCTAAAGGAAATGCTTATCCGAATGAGGGATCTTTCAGATTTAATGATCGAACTAGGATATGCCGCTATCTTACAGAACGATATGGAACTTGCCTCAGAAGTTGAAAGCATCAAAGAAGAAATACGGGATTTGACTTTTGAAATGAGAGTTTCAGCCATCTATGCAGCAAAGGGGCTATCAAAGAATGAAGTGCCACAGATTGCTTCGCTTCTGCAAATAGGTTTGGCAGTAAAAGAAATATCTGATGGTATTGACGATATGGTTGAGATTGTAAGACGAGGTGTGCACCCAATTGTCGAGGCAGCTTATCGGAGAGATACGATTATCAGAAGAATGGAGGTAAAGAAAAGTTGTTGGATCGCAGATAAATCCCTGAAAAAAGCAAAAATACCAGAAGAAACTGGTTTCATTATCAGGGCAGTAAGAAGGTACGGGGATTGGATATTCGAACCCACTGCGAAGACCGTTCTCAAATCTGGAGATATAATCTTTTTGAAGGGCAAAGATGTTGCAATCAGAAAAATGATTGAGTATGCCAAAGCAAAAGAAGAGGAAAAGAAAACATAGAATAAAACCCAATGTGTTAAGGAAAATTCTCAAAGAGGCGTTGCCTCTTTTACTCCTTACTGTCATTGGTGGCGTATTTGCTGGTTCAATACTAGGGAAAATGGAGGAAGTATTAATCTTCATTCCAGGTGTTTTTGTGCTCATTCCCGCAATACTCGGGCTTCGAGGAAATGTGGGTATTTCTTTTGGTTCAAGACTGAGCACACTCCTGCACCTCGGCTTTATCAAATCATCTCTCAAACTTACCCCCCTTCTTATAAACAACATGCTGGGTGCTTTCTCTCTAAGTTTCTCCTTTTCCGCTATTTTTGGAATTCTCGCCCATATATTATGCATGCTACTCCACCTCCCTTCTGCGGGCATCACAAAACTAACGCTTATAGGTTTTATGAGCGGTGTAGTCGCAAGCACAGTAATGATACCTTTTACTCTGTTTTTAACTGTTTTTTCTTTTAGAAAAGGTATCGATCCTGATGATGTTATATCTCCTGCCATTGCTGTTATCGGAGATGGTGTTGCAATGGTCTCAATATATTTTGCAGCAATGCTGGTCCAGAAATGGACAATACCTAATTTCAGTTTTCTTATTATTGCTCTACTCGGCATAAAAGAAACATTCCCTGCCCGTTACAAATTCCTCAGGATATATTTTGAAAGTAGTCCTGTTGTCGTATTATGTGGTCTATTAGGCATATCTGCAGGGATCTTTCTACATTATCACCAGCAAGACTTTGGCGCAGCACCATACCTCCTCGTTCTTCTACCCCAGTTAATTTCAAAAGTTGGCAGTATCGGATCCATTTCAGGAATGAGATTGACATCGGGGCTATATATCGGATACACAAGGCCTTTTGCGTGGAATAAATATGTGTGGCAAAACCTTCTTGCAGCCTTAATTCTCTCAATTATTTTGGTACTTCCCGTTGCCTTAATAACCCATATAGCAGCGTTCTTCCTCAATATTGGAAAACCCGTATTCTCGGTACTTTTTATCCTCACGTTCGTCGGCATGGTTCCATTAAGTTTTGGTGCAAGCTTAATTTCATTCATCATCGCATCAATTTCAAAAAGAATGCACCTTGACCCAAGTAATGTCGTCGCACCCTTAATCACTAGTATGGGCGATATGAGTGGGATTTTCTTGTTCGTATTCCTTCTAAGGTTTTTGAAATAGAAAGATCGCCTTGACTGTGTGCGATTTCTGGCTATAATCCTCTTTGGAGTCTCCATGGCGAAAATGAAAGCTTTGGTGAAAACGAAGCCTGGTCCAGGCGCAGAAATTGTTGATGTGGACATACCTACACCAGGACCAGATGAGGTTTTGGCAAAAGTAATAGCAACTTCGATCTGCGGTACAGATTTACATATATATGAATGGAATGAGTGGGCGCGGAGCCGAATAAAAAATATACCCCAAATTATGGGGCATGAGTTATGTGGTGAGATTATTGAATTAGGTTCAAATGTAAAAAACATAAAAAAAGGTGCTATCATTTCGGCAGAAACCCACATTGCATGTGGACACTGTTATTTGTGTCATACTGGCAATGCCCATATATGTGTCAATGGACGAATCTTTGGTGTGGATGTGAATGGCGTTTTTGCTGATTATGCAATTGTGCCGGCTAATAATGCCTGGGTTCTTGATAAAAAAATACCAAAAGATTTTGCTTCGGTTATGGAACCTCTCGGTAATGCAGTGCATACAGTTTTGGCAGGTGAAATCATTGGAAACACAGTTTTAATTACTGGTTGTGGGCCCATTGGGATCATGAGTATTGCTGTAGCACGAATCAGTGGTGCCACAAAAATCATTGCAACAGAAATTAATGATTACAGAATCCATCTTGCAAAAAAGATTGGGGCTGATTTAGTCTTGAATCCGAAACATGATAAAGTTGTAAAAAGAATTTTAGAAGAAACTAATGGTTTAGGTGTTGATGTAATATTAGAAATGTCAGGGAATCCTTCGGCAATAAAACAAGCATTCAGATCTTTAAGGCCTGGTGGTAGATTCTCAATCCTCGGAATACCTGACAAGCCGATGAAGGTCGATTTCGGCAAAGATATAGTCTTTAAGTACATTACTGTTCAGGGAATAAACGGTCGATTAATGTTTTCTACATGGCATAAAACCTCAAGATTTCTCAGTTCAGGACGCCTAAACCTGGAACCTATCATCACACACCGACTACGTCTTGAAGAATTTGAGAAAGGAATGGAGTTGATGAAATCCGGGAATTGTGGCAAAATCCTTTTATATCCTTAATTTAATTATAAATTGTAATATTGATGATTAGAGGTATCGGAATAGATATCATAGATACAAAGAGATTTGGAACTGTAAAAAATCAAAAAAAGTTTCTCCGGCAGTTATATACTAGTAACGAAATTCGGGAAATACAGCATTTAAACAAAAAAGACCAACAATGTTCTGTCTACTTTGCAATCAAAGAAACAATTCTTAAAGCATTCAAAATTGGTCTACATTTTGGCTCCTATTGGCATAATATCGATATTGGCAAAAATTTCAAAATCACTTTATCTGGATACTTCAAAAAAATCCTCAAAAAAAATACTAAAATACATGTCTCGCATACCTATTCAGATCACTATGTAATAGGCTTTGTCTTGGTTCAGGAATAATGAGGAAACACTGTGGGTAACATTGGTTCGTATGAAGAAAGCAGTAAGAGTTTTGAATGGAAAATGTCTGATCAAAAACTTGAGTACGGTAAAAATGGAATGTATAATATCAGTTATTATTGCAGTGACCGAATCTGTGAAAAAGGTTACGGTAAAAAACTTGCACTTATCTGGGAAGGATTCAAAGGTGAAGTAAAACAGTACACATATGAAGATGTAAGAATCTACAGTAATAATTTTGCTAAATTTCTCCAAAACATTGAGCTGAGACCCGGAGACAGAATCTGTATATTCATGGATCGTATTCCAGAACTCTACATCTCTTTCTTAGGAATCTTAAAGATGGGCGGTATTGTCCAACCGCTCTTTTCAGCATTCGGTGAAGAAGCACTATTCACACGATTGGAAGATGCAGGAACCAAAGCAATTCTAACAACAAAGAAACACGTCAGAAAACTGAGAAAGATAAAAGAAAAACTTCCGAATCTCACGAAAGTTGTTGTCGTTGATGCTGGTGATGAACCGCTCAGAAAAGACGAAATCGCTTTTTCAATGGAAAAAACACAGAATACTAAGCAATTCGATGTTTTTAAAGCAGGACGAGAAACACCATCGGTATTACACTACACATCAGGTACGACAGGCAAACCAAAAGGCGCCTTGCACGTTCACTCATCAATCATTGCTCAGTACATAACAGCACAATGGGCTCTCGATATCAAATCCGATGATCTTTACTGGTGTACGGCTGACCCGGGATGGGTGACGGGAACAAGTTATGGTATTATCGGTCCCTGGTCAAACGGAGTCACGCAAGTAATTCTAGATGCGGGATTCAGCAGTGAGAAGTGGTACAAATTTATTGATAAGCATAAAGTAACAATTTGGTATACTGCTCCAACTGCAATCCGTTTGCTCATGAAGGACGGTATAGATCTCGTTAGACAACATAGTCTATCTTCGCTCAGACATATAATCAGCGTTGGCGAACCGCTTAATGCCGAAGCTGTCATATGGTCGAAAGAAGCATTCGGTATGCCTTTTTATGATTCATACTGGCAGACCGAAACAGGGGCGATCGTCATCAGCAATTACCCAGGCATGGAAGTGAAACCCGGTTCAATGGGTAGACCATTCCCAGGTATTACTGCCACTGTTCTCGATCTCAAGACATTCCAGCCAATTACGAAAACCGACACGATCGGTCTCATCGCGTTGAAGCCAGGTTGGCCATCGATGTTTAGAACCTACTGGAATAATAAAGAAATGTACAATAGCAAGTTCAAGAACGGATGGTACATCTGCGGCGATCGGGCAAGCATCGACGCAGACGGATATTTCTGGTTCGTAGGACGGGATGATGATGTTATTAATACAGGTGGACATCTGGTTGGTCCATTTGAGATCGAATCTGCCCTACTTGAACACGAAGCAGTTGCAGAATCTGCAGCAGTTGGCAAACCTGATCCTGTCAATATGGAGGTAGTAAAGGCATTCGTTGCGCTAAAGCCTGGTTATGAGCCAAATGCAGATCTTGAATTGAGTATCATGAATTTTGTGCGTAAAAAACTATCACCCCTCGCCATGCCCCAGGAAATTGAATTCGTTGCTTCGCTCCCAAAAACTCGAAGTGGAAAGATCATGCGCAGATTACTCCGCGCCAAAGAATGGGGCGAAGAGATTGGTGATACCTCAACTTTAGAAAATGACTAAAAACGAAATTCTGAATCCTGAGTCCGAAATATCAAATAATTAGAAAATGTTATCAGATCGCGTATTAAATTTAACACTTTGACATTGTTGAGGATTTCGAAAATTTATATTAGGATTTAATACATAAGGAGGTATAATGAGTGATGATTTGAAGAAATTAATCATTGATTATGTAAAGCACGAATATCTAGAAGATGAGGCTGAAGAAGAGATCGACGAGAACACACCACTGATTTCAAGTGGTATCGTTGATTCTTTCTCCATGGTATCATTAAAGACCTTTCTCGAAAAAAAATTCGAGATCAAGATACCAGATGAAAAAGCAACAACTGAAACGTTCGATACTGTAAACAACATAATTAATCTCCTTAAAGAGTTTAATATTGCATAGGAGGTCACATGGCATACAGTAACAAGGCAAAAGAATTCTATGTAGATGCACTTAAAGGGATTAAGGATGCAGGTACATTCAAAGAAGAACGCTTCATCGAATCACCCCAGGCAGCAAACATAACTGTTGAATATCCAGTCGGTGCCGATACCAAAAAAGTGCTGAACTTCTGCGCTAACAACTATCTCGGTTTATCGAGCCACCCTGATATAATCAAAGCCGCGCATGAAGGATTGGATTTGAGGGGATATGGAATGTCATCGGTTCGATTCATCTGTGGAACACAGGATATTCACGATGAGCTCGAAAGAAAACTCACTCAGTTCCTAGGCACTGAAGACACGATACTGTTTGCCTCGTGCATGGATGCGAATGCCGGTGTTTTTGATGTCGTGCTTGACAAAGAGGACGCGATGATCTCGGATCGTCTGGTGCATGCTTCGATCGTTGATGGTATGAGACTATGTAAAGCACAACTTTTCAATTATAAACATATGAACATGGATCACCTTGAAGAAAAACTTAAGGAAACACAGGACTGCCGTTTTCGAATGATCATAACTGACGGTGTCTTCTCTATGGATGGCGATATTGCACCACTCGATAGAATTGTCGAACTTGCGGAAAAATACGATGCGATGGTCATGGTCGATGATTCCCATGCGACCGGGTTCATTGGAAAAACTGGTCGGGGTACACATGAGTACTGCGGTGTTGTAGGCAAGATTGATATTATCACTACGACCCTCGGTAAAGCGCTTGGAGGTGCGTCGGGCGGCTGCGTAAGTGGACGAAAAGAGATCGTTGATCTATGCCGGCAGCGTGCCCGTCCTTATCTGTTTTCGAATACTGTGCCACCAGTTATAATCGCGGCGGCGAATAAGGTTATCGATCTTATTTCCAAGACAACCGATCGCCGCGATAAGTTGGAAAACAATACCGAATATTTCCGCAAGAAAATGACTGATGCTGGTTTTGATATACGAGAAGGTATTCACCCGATCGTACCGATAATGCTCTATAATGCCAAACTCGCTCAAGATATGGCGCACGATCTCTACGAAGAAGGAATCTACGTCATTGGATTTTCTTTTCCAGTTGTGCCGAAAGGTCAGGCCCGAATTAGAGTGCAAATTTCAGCTGGTCATGATAAGGAACATCTCGATAAAGCAATTGCGGCATTCATAAAGATCGGCGAAAAATACAGAATTCTGGGTAAAAAGAAAAAAGAAATTATAGAGATGTATGGTTATTAAAACAGGATTTGTTGTCACTCGTTATAGGGTGACGAGCCCCGTATCGTCTTCTGGTAAGAGGCAACGGTTTTTTATTATCGTAGCCGTAACGCTTTTGCGAAACGGGCTTCGTGACCGTTGACCATTCAACTAATAAGCTTTGCTCATGAACAATACAGCCGACATAATCATTATAGGTGGAGGTATAATCGGAACTGCCACAGGTTATTATTTAACAAAAAAGGGATTAAAAGTCTACCTTTTCGAAAAAAATTATCTAACAGCCGGTTCAACTGGCAGGTGTATTGGAGGTATTCGTCAGCAATTCTCGACAGAATTAAGCATCAAAGTGGCGATGGAATCGATGAAAAGATTCAAAGTAATGCACAAAGAATTAGGACAGGATGTTGAATTTCATCAAGGCGGTTATCTTTTCCTCGCACACGATAAAGATAAGGAAAAAACTTATAAAAAACTCATCTCACTACAGCAGAAGATGGGTCTTGATGTTGAGTATATCGATGTTGCACAAATAGAAAAAATCGTCCCCGGGATTAGTACTGAAGACCTCCTTGGTGGTGCATATTGCCCGAGTGACGCCCAAGCAAATCCTTTCCTTGTTGTCGATGGCTATGCGAAAGGTATAAGAAAAAACGGTGATGTCTTAACACATAAGGAGATCATCAAAATAAACACTGAAAAAGAAACAGTAAAATCTGTCACAACAAGGAGTAATGAAACATACTACGCGCCCATCGTTGTCAACGCGGCTGGCCCTCTCATAAGAGATGTTGCACAATTGGTTCATCTCGATGTTCCCATTTATCCTGAGCGACATGAAGCAATGATTACTGAACAGATGGAGCGGTTTTTCGATATGATGATTGTTGATTATCGCGCAGATGGATGTTATTTTAATCAAAAGTGGAACGAAGGAAGTATTATCGGTTGTTATACTCCAATTCCAAGTGTACCAGGGCTTGATTTAGGCACATCATTTGAATTTGTAAAGGAGATGGGAAGAAGAATGGCAAGATTGATACCAAAACTAGCCGTCATCAAAATCATAAGGCAGTGGTCAGGCAGCTATGAAATGACGCCTGATGGCAATCCGATTCTCGATAAAACTGATATTGGTGGTTTCTGGATTGTCGGCGGGATGTGTGGACATGGATTTATGTTAGGACCAGAAATTGGCTGGCTCGCTGCCGAGTACATTACAGAAGGCAAAGCACCTTATGATATGCGCACATTCGCATTGAAACGCGATTTTTCAAGTAAAGAAGTAATGAAGTGATTAAGTACAAAATTTTAGGAAAAGATGCTCTTTCTGCAGCACGTTACGGCATTTTAAAAACACCACATTTTGAAGTACAAACACCTAACTTCATGCCCGTTGCGACCCAAGGTACAGTGAAAACATTATCGCCTGCCGATTTGAAAAAAATAGGTACTGAAATAATCGTGTGTAACACCTACCACTTAATGTTGCGACCTACATCCACACTAATAAAAAGAATAGGGGGTCTCCACAGATTTATGGGCTGGGACAGAGTTATACTAACAGATTCTGGCGGCTTTCAAGCATATTCACTAAGCGATTTAAGAAAAGCAAATGATGAAGGTATTGAATTTTCATCACATCTCGATGGATCAAAACATTTCTTAAATCCGGAACTTGCAATTAAAATCCAAAATGAGCTTGGCTCAGATATAGCCATGGTTCTCGATTTTTTCACCCCTTATCCATCACAATTTCTGGACGCACGCATTGCGATTGAAAGAACTGTTCACTGGGCAAAAAGAAGCATCAACTTCAAAAAAAAACAGCCGTTATTTGGTATAGTGCAAGGTGCTACGTTCAAAAAATTGCGCAGAGAATGTGCACAGCGTATTGTTGACCTCAATTTTGATGGCTATGGAATAGGTGGATTGATGATTGGTGAACCCTCTCATTTAACCAACGAAATGGTTTATGAAACTAATCAAGTATTACCAACCAACAAAGTACGTTATCTTATGGGTTGTGGTTATCCGGAAGACATTTTAGAGGCGGTTGGCTTAGGTGTTGATCTGTTTGACTGTGTGTTACCAACACGTAATGGTAGAACAGGCATGGCATTTACATCAGAAGGCAAAATAATCATAAAAGGCAGCAAATATGCTGAAGACAACATACCCCTCGATAAAGGCTGTAATTGCTATACATGTCGCCATTTTTCACGAGCTTATCTCCGACATCTCTTTAATGCAGGTGAACCATTAGCTGGGAGGTTGGTCAGTTATCACAATGTACGCTTTTACGTAAACCTTCTGGCAAATATTAGAAAAAGTATTCAGAAAAAAAAATATAGAGAATTTCAGAAGGAAGTAAGCAAATATTACAATTTCAGAGATTAGATTATTAACTTTTTACCACTTACATTAAAAAATTTCTCTAACAGATTTAGTCAATTTACAATTACAATTTGAAATCTTAAATTCATTATATCTTGCTAAACCGTAAGTTTAACTAATTTGCTCTTTCTTATTAAATTACCTCTTGACATATAAATAATTATATATATAATAATGCAAAATATGCAAAAAAGGAGTGATCATGTTTGGTAAAAAGAAAAAGGTTATTGGTCTTGATATTGGTTCAAGCCAAACCAAAATGGTAGAATTAAGCACAGGTAAGAGCAAAAAGCTGGTCAATTATGGAATTTCAAAAGTCTTACCTGATGCAATAGTTGAGGGAGAGATTATTGACCGGGAGGCGGTTTTAGACTCAATAAGAAGTACGATAGAAAGCAAAGGATTTACTACAAAAGATGTAGTAATTGGGCTAGCAGGCCGTGATGTAATTATCAAAAGAATAACAATGGATCGCATGAGCGAAGCTGATACGAGAGAGCAGATCAAATGGGAAGCTGAACAATATGTACCTTTTGATATTAATGAAGTTTCTCTCGATTTCGATGTTGTAAATCCAAATTTTGGTGAAAATCAGCAAGAAGTTATTCTAGTTGCGGCCAAGAATGAGCTCATTAATAATCTTTCTTCGCTATTAAAGGAGCTTAATCTTAATCCAATAATCGTTGATACTACCGCTTTTGCGCTTCAGAATGTCTTTGAATTCAACTATAGTCCTCCGCCAGATGAAATAATCGGTTTAGTACATATTGGCGCCGGAATGACGGTTATCAATGTTGTCAAAGGTGGATCATCTCTATCGGCACGCGATGTTTACTACGGAGTGAACGCCTTTATCAGTAAACTGCAGAAAGAAGTTGGATTCAATTATGAAGACGCGGCAAACGCCGTCAAGGGTACGATCCCAGTCGGAGCTTCGCAAGATTCAGTACAAGGTGTATTTGAATCATTCGTTGGTGATCTCGGTACGCAGATTGAACGCAGCTTGCAATTTCTTTCCAGCGTGACCGGCGAGGCGAAAGTTAGCCGCATGTATCTTTCAGGCGGTGGTTCATTAATACCCAATCTCTTAGAATATTTAAAAAGAAGGCTTGGGGTACCGATTGAACTTATCAATCCGTTCAAAAATATAATTTACGATCCCACCATGTTTGGTCCTGAAGGGATAGATATAACAGGACCAATCTTAACCCAGGCCGCAGGTTTAGCACTAAGGGGGGAGTAATGATAAAAATAAATTTAGCGCCAACTGCCAAAAAAGCACGAGCGCCCAAGCGTAAGGCAGTAAAAGCAGCGCGCCCCGGTGTGAAACTACCCTCAATCCGAGCTACGGTTGTCTACATAGTCGGTATAATCATCCTGGTAGTAATTGTCGGAGTCATTTTACTTCTACAGCAGAACCAGAAAACCAACCTAAATAGCAATATCGCCCAACTGAACGCTAAACTGGAAGAATTGAAGGTGTATAAGGCCACGGTAGATAGTCTTGAGAAAAGAGAACGCGAACTAGCAAGTTTAATTGAGCCAATCAAGGAAATAAATAAAAATCGATTCTTTATTGCTCATATTCTTGATGAAGTTTCTTCACGTCTTCCTGAATTCACTTGGTTAATCTCTCTGGATATTGATAAAACGAGCCTAAAGATGCAAGGAGTTACGGCCTCTAACCTGCTAGTTGCCGACTTCATGAATCGTCTCGAAGAATCAGCCTATATAAATAATGTTGATCTAACGGTATTAGAGAAAAAATCCATTGAGAACCAGGAGATGATGCAATTCACCTTAACAGCAAATGTCGGGTATGATACTTTAACTGCGAGGCAGCAATGAACCTTAGAGAACCAAAAACTCAAAAAATGATTTTATTTCTTGTAATCCTGATCATATTGCTGATATTGTTCTTCCGTTTTCCATATACATCAAACAGAAATAAAATCAATCAGTTGACAGCAAAAAGAGATTCTCTTCAAATAGAGGTCCAAAAGGCTGAGCAGGCACGAGCACGATTACCTGAGCTTCAGGCTAAAATTGCACGGCTTGAAGTAGAATGGGAAAAAGCACAAGAGATGCTACCAAAAGCAAAAGAAATCCCGGCACTGATACAGCAAATATCAAATTCGGGCACTAAAGCAGGTGTCAGTTTCTTGCTATTCAAGCCGAGCGGTCCTATACCTAAGATGAATTACTCTGATATTCCTGTCCAAATTAAGGTTGAATGTGGTTATCATCAACTTGGGAGATTTCTCTCAAATGTTGGTAATCTTGCACGAATCGTGAATGTCCCAGCTGTCAAAATAAAAACTGGTAAAAAAAGAAGTGTTGAGGCAGATTTGAGTGCGATCACCTATACAGTCGCAAAACAAAAGGAGGTGCCAAGTGTTTCTCCACCTCGTAGGTAGTTTTCTTTGCATTTTAGTCATATTTAACCAAGCACCAACAGAGATACCAACAGAAGCGGCAGCTGAAGACACACTTTTCCCTGTTGAAAGATGGACCTATACACAAGCTGGAAGAAGAGACCCTTTTGTTCCACTTGGTATAGAGGTCGGTGAGGGTACAAAGGCAAGTCACCTAAGTGTTGAAAATCTGACTTTAATTGGAATCTTATGGGGTGCTAAAGGCTATTATGCCCTGGTGAAAGATGGATTGAATAAAGGATATATTCTTAAAAGAGGTGATAAAGTCGCCGGTGGTAGAGTTGCTGAAATTAATCGTCAGGGAGTCATTTTCGAAATCATGCATGCTGGTGTCATTACAAAATATGAGCTGAGACTCCATAAGAAAGAAAGGAGGTAAAACATGAGGAATATATTAATCCTCACATTATTAATTTCTTTGGCAGGTGGTGCGGTTATTCAAGATTTAGTCGTGATCTCTGAAGGTGTAAATACAAAACTTGTTATTGAATCAGATGCACCATTTGTTGCCAATTCATTCACCTTGAAAGATCCTTCAAGAATCATCGTTGATTGCTCAGGAGTTACGAGTCCACTCATTGGGAAAAAATATGCTGTCAACCGAGGCGGTATAAAGGATCTGTCAATAACAGGTTTTGCAGAACAGCCTGACTTAGTGAGAGTTGTCGGAACGCTTGACAGCGATTATTCTTTCCTCACCCTGACAGAGGAGAATAATTTCGTTGTCACTATACTCTCCGGATTAGTTACTTCTTTCCCACAGTGGCAGGCATCAGGTGGACAAATCATATCTGCAGCGCCGAAAGCGGCTGGTCCAGCAGTTCCTACGCCAAGGCCCACGGCCACAGTAACAGGTCAACCCATCTCTTTTGATCTTGAAAATGCTGATATATTGAGCGTATTGAGATTACTTTCTGAATATGCAGGAGTAAATATTGTAGCCGGCAAAGACGTCAAAGGAACAGTGACGGTGAGGCTTCATCACGTACCATGGCGTCAGGCATTAGAAATTATTCTGAAGGCATCAGGTTATGCATATCGAGAAGATCCGGGCATTATTAGGGTAGATACTGCAGAAAATCTTGACAAACAGGACTATGATCTGCCACTGAGTTCAAAGATTTATAAACTTGAATTCGCCAATCCAGATAAGATGCTCGACAAAATACAGGCAATGTTATCTCCTAAAGGCAAAGCCAATGTTGATATCCGCACTAATTCAGTTGTAGTCACAGAAGTTGACCCAATCCACTTGAGAATAGAGCAGTTGGTGAAACTCCTGGATACGCCTACTCCACAAGTTGAAATTATGGCAAGAGTTGTTGACATGGATATTACTGCATCAAGAAGCTTGGGTATCGAGTGGACATTAAAAGGATTAGAAACTCGTATATTAAGAGCTGATCTCTCAAGTAATGTTGAGCCATCGATTGTTGGCTATAGTGTTTTCAACGTTGGTACTGTTCCATCATTAGCTCAACTTGATGTAGCGATCAAAATGCTTGAGGAAAGCGGAAAGGCTCAAACGATTTCAGCCCCAAGGATCTCTGCTGTTGACAATCAAGATGCATCAATCTTGGGAGGTCAAAGATTTGGTATTCCAACCAGAGATATCTCGGGTAATACTATTATCCAATTTTATACAGTTGGTACAAAATTGGAAGTAACACCTCATATCAACTCTTTAGAAGAGATTACTATGGAAATACACGCTGAGGTTAGTGAACTCGACCGCGCTTCAGCTCTGGCTGGCAGACCGATCATCACTACTTCTGAAGCAGATTCAAAGGTCTTAGTGAAAGATGGTAACACTGTTGTTATTGGTGGATTCATTCGTAGAAAAGAAACAAAAAATGTTCGTGGTATTCCAATATTGAAGAGTATTCCAATACTTGGAGCTTTGTTTAGAGAAACGACCACTACTGTCGAGGATCGTGAGCTTCTGATTTTTATCACACCAACAATAATAAGGAGCTAATAGTAGCGTAGCGTTATTTCCTTAAAATCTAACAGTTTATAACATTTTATACCTGATGAGGATCGTTGGTGGTCAGCACAAAGGTAAACGTTTAAAGGTATCGAAGAAAGGATTAAGACCGACTAAAAGTATAGTTAGAGAAGCAATCTTCGATATACTCAGCAAGGGAATTAATAATGCCGATGTATTGGATATTTTTGCCGGAAGTGGGGCATTAGGATTAGAAGCTTTGTCACGTGGCGCAAAAAGTTGTGTGTTTATTGAGAAAACACCAAAAACCCTTATAAAGAATATTAATAACACCTCTTCTAATAGCAAAATAAAAATACAAGTAATAAAAGATGATTTTAGAATGGGACTAAAAAGATTTAGAAAAACGAAATTTGACATAATCTTTCTCGACCCGCCATATTATAAGAATTACATTAATAAAGCGATTAAGTTACTAGTGCGATATAATCTTCTTAAAGAAAATACTGTAATTGTTGCTGAACACCATTCTGATGAAGAATTAATCTTACCAGATGGTCTACTTGTTTTGAAGAAGAAGTACTATGGTGATACAGCCATCACCTTCATAGTTCAAAATCAAAACGCAGATTATGTAGGATCAAAAATATCCGCGGTATCTGCGCTTTTATTATGATTTCTCTATGAACCCGAATAAGGCATACATCAAAAAAGCAATATATGCTGGTACTTTTGACCCTATAACTTACGGTCACATCGATGTCGTCACCCGTGCAACAAAAATATTCGACAAAATAATTATCGGAGTAAGTAGTGCGCCAAAAGATAGTTTGTTCACCCAAAAAGAAAGGATTGATTTGGTTAAGGCTGTTTTCCATAATAACAATAGAATTGAAGTCTTGGGGTTCTCGTCACTTCTTGTAGATTTTGCGAAAAAATTACACACAACTACAATTATCCGCGGAATTAGAGCTGTATCTGATTTCGACTATGAATTGCAACTAACCCTTATGAACCGCAAACTTGCACCTGAAATCGAAACAATATTCTTAATGCCGTCAGAAAAATACATCTTCATCAGCTCCTCATTAACAAAGGAGATCGCTTCACTGGGTGGCGATATATCTCATTTGGTCCCTGACGTAGTGGCAGCGGCATTAAAGAAAATATTGATAAAATAAACGCACTGTCTATTTTCATTTAAGAAATCAACTCTTGATCTTGCTGAAATATCAAGTATCTTTGTCTAGAAAGGAGAATTTATGAATATGCGGTTAAAATTGATACTGTTGGTCATTCTTGTCGTTGTATGCAGTCAAACAAATATTAAAAAACATAAGCCCAAACATGAGGCGGAGCAAATAGTACTTAATTTTATAAATAATGTTAAAATGAATGTTTATGAAGATGAACCTTATTTCTTTGAAGCCGACACAGAATTCACAGCGGAAGATAGAGAATTCTATTTTCGCAGATTGACAAAATATATAAAGAATAATAATTGGAATTTGTATCTTACTGCAGTAGACATTTATGATGACAATGAAGACGCAGCAGATGTAATTCTGAAAGCGAAAACTGGTGATATACTCATTTTCTGTCTTGGCTACTGGTATGACACAAACAGATGGGAACTCGATGCATATGAATTTCCAGGACTCACATTCCACCGCCCCGAGGATCAGTCTTACGATGATTATGCAAAGGAAATCATAGCGAACATTAAGGCGGTCGGTGTAGAATATGACAAGAAAGAAACAATTGAGGGTGAAGGGACTTATTATATAGAATACAAATAAGAAACACAGCATCAGGTCAAGATGAATCGCTGTATGTTCTAAACTAACAGCGTTTCTTAATCCTCTTCGAACCACAACTATCTCCAATTGAACCAATTAAATTTCCTTGCCTCAATAAGCTGTTTTTCACTTGAAATTGCGTCATTGACTCTCTGTTCATAATTAATATAATTCTTCATATGAAATTCATAGATGAAGCAAAAATTTTTGTGGAAGCCGGAGATGGTGGCAGAGGGTGCGTATCATTCAGGCGTGAAAAATTTGTTCCTAAGGGTGGACCGGATGGGGGTGATGGTGGATCGGGTGGCTCAATTTATCTTATTGGTAAAAAATCACTAACAACATTGTATGACTTGAAGATAAAACCGCACTATAAGGCAGGGCGAGGCGGTCACGGTAAAGGTAAGAAGATGACTGGTAGAGCAGGAGGCGACATTCTTATTCAGATACCATTGGGAGTTATAATATATGATAATAACAAAGTTGTTGGAGAAATCATGACTGACGGACAAAAGTTGCTTGTAGCTAAAGGAGGATCTGGCGGATGTGGTAACTGCCGATTTGTAACGCCTTCGAATCGAGCACCACAACATGCGGAAGAAGGTAAGTATGGTGAAAAGAAAACCTTAAAAATTGTCTTAAAAATTATTTCTGATATTGGCTTAGTAGGTCTACCGAATTCAGGAAAGTCTACATTGCTAAGTGCGATTACCGATGCACAACCTAAAATCGGTAATTATCCGTTCACGACATTGAATCCAAATTTAGGAGTATTGAAAGATGACTTTAAGAATGTTATAATTGCTGATATGCCGGGTATTGTTGAAGATGCCCATTCCGGCAAAGGCTTGGGATTACAATTTTTACGGCATATAGAAAGAACAAAAAAACTAATTTTAATAATTGATATCTCTGTGCCGAATCCTTTGTACCAATATAAATGTATACTAAATGAATTTGAAAAATATAAAAAAACATTACTGCGTAAACAACGAATTGTAGTATTTAATAAAATAGATCTATTAGATACAATCCCACATTACAATCTACAAGAAAAGGTATTCTATATCTCCGCACTTAAAGGTATTGGATTGGAAAATATAGTCAACTTCTTCTGCAAATGAAAATTAGATTCAAACAAGACAAGAGAACTGTTCTAAAAATACTCAAAACTGCCAGTATTAAAAGAAAACTGAGGATCTTAGATAGATTGGATGGTATTAATCAAAAAGATAGCGTAAATATACTTTTAAAGGTCCTTGAAGACAACTCGTGGGTTATGCGGGAAAAGGCGGCACATAGATTAGCAGATTTTGGAAATCGAGTAGTTCCGCGTCTGTTGAGACTTCTCACTCGAGGCTTTTGGTATACTCGCGCATCAGCATGTCTTGCTCTTGGAGAAATTGGGAACCTGAAAGCGTTAGAAGCAATCATCTCCCTCACCATCAATGATGATAATCCAACCGTTGTGAAAGAAGCATCGGAAGCACTGGTGAAGTTAGCAAGAAACAAACCTCCAGAGTTTTCAGAGCAATTAAGAAATATTTCCCTTAATGACTCCGAATTGGTGCAGATACTAAGAGTATTAGATAGCGCAGATCCGCAAATTTGTACTGCTATTAAAAAAGAATTAGAGTATGAGTGAAGCATTCGATTTTATAGATCTTTTATCGATCAGTCAACTTAATGAAAATAAACTCCATATTCTGTTGGAAGAATTCAAAACGCCAGAAGCGATAAAAAATGCAAAAACAGATGATCTCAATTCACTTGTAGGAGCAGAGATTGCCAATAGAATCAAAATATTAAAAGCGGATAATACAATCACGAAAAAATACGATTTACTTGCAAAGTTAAATATTAAGGTAGTACCTTATTATTCGCCAGACTACCCCAAGTGGTTAAAAATGATTGATCATTTTCCACCGGTACTTTTCATTCGTGGTAAAATCGAAGAAATGGATGAGATTTCAGTCGCAGTTGTTGGAACAAGAGGCGCAACTGTTTATGGAAAAAATATTGCAAGGAATTTTGCAGGTGAATTCGCTCAGGCTGGAGTCACACTCGTGAGCGGAATGGCACGAGGAATTGATACCGAAGCACATTATGGTGCACTAGAGAATAAAGGGAGAACCATCGCAGTTTTAGGTTGTGGCGTAGATATATGTTACCCACCAGAAAATAAAAAATTGATGCAGATGATTATTAAAAATGGTGCAATTGTATCAGAATTTAACATTGGCACACCGCCTCTGGCAAAGAATTTTCCAAAGCGTAATCGAATTGTTTCAGGTCTATCCAGAGCAATTGTGGCAATTGAGGCAAAGGAAAAAAGTGGAGTTATGAATACGGTCAACTGGGCAGTAGACCAAAATAAAGATGTATTTGCAATACCTGGGAACATTTATTCAAGAACATCGAGCGGTACAAATCGGCTAATCAAAGAAGGAGCAATTCCTGTTACATCAGCAGCTGAAATTCTGGAATCCTTAGGAGTTCAACATACAATGCAGGAGCGGCAGGCAAAGCAAGTAGTGCTAACCGATACTGAAAAGATTATCTGGGATAAGCTTTCTTCTGAGCCGATATATTTAGATATTCTATCAGAAGATTTGAACCAACCGACCGGCTTCATACTCAATATTTTGCTGGGACTTGAGATAAAAGGTGTAGTAAAACAGCTTCCAGGAATGATGTTTGTAAAGAATTTTAAATAGGAAATCTCAACTCTACAACCTTTATCCCCGGTTTTAATTAGATAATGATACTTATCTGCCAAATCTGAATTTCTAAATCTATATGAATGTATCCTTACGTTCCCATCTTCCAGGAGGCAAGATAGCTCCTCTGTTCAGAAGTTAGTTTGTCAATTTTGATGCCCATGGACTTGAGTTTAAGTTGCGCTATTCTTTCATCTATGTTTGGAGGCAAATTATATACTCTATTTTTGAGTTCTCGGTTGTTCAAAATGTATTCAACCGCTAAAGCCTGATTAGCGAACGACATATCCATGACCATAGCTGGATGTCCTTCAGCAGCAGCCAAATTAACTAATCTTCCTTGAGCCAATAGATAAATATTTTTCCCATTTTTGAGCCTGTATTCTTCACAAAAATCTCTGATCAACCTTTTTTTCTTCGTAACCTTGCCTAAACCTGTCTTATCTATCTCAACATCAAAATGGCCTGAATTGCCGATAATTGCGCCATCTTTCATTTTGAGCATATGCTCTTTTCTAATCACATTAATGTCACCAGTAACAGTAATGAAAATATCCCCAATCTTTGCAGCATCAATCATAGGCATAACAGTATAACCATCCATTCTCGCCTCAAGTGCTTTGACTGGATCTATTTCAGTAACAATAACATGGGCACCATGACCTTTTGCCCGCATAGCCAAACCTCTGCCACACCAACCATAACCAGCGACTACGAAATTGCAGCCACTTATGAGAATATTCGTCGCCCGCAGGATACCATCAATTGTTGACTGCCCAGTGCCATAACGATTGTCAAAAAGATACTTTGTTGACGAATCATTAACCGCTATTATGGGAAATTGCAATACTCTATCGAGATCCATCTGTTTTAATCTTATTACACCGGTCGTCGTTTCCTCAGTTCCTCCAAGTATCCCTTTTATTCTTCTTTTATGGACTGTTGATATTAAATCGGCACCATCATCGATTAGCACTTCTGGCCTATTCATAATAACTTGTGACATATTCTTGTAATACTCTTTTCTCGACTCGCCATTACGTGCAAACACCCGAATGCCACTCATCGCCAAGGCAGCAGCAACATCATCTTGAGTTGATAATGGATTCGAGGCCGTGAGGAAAACGTCGGCTCCGCCAATCTTCAACGTCATCACTAAATTCGCTGTTTCAGTTGTCACGTGTAAACAGCAGCCTATACGCCGATTTTTCAAAGGCTTCTGTTTTCTAAATCTTTGGCGAATCAACCTAAGGACTGGCATCTTCGATTCCGCCCAGTCAATTCTCTTATTCCCCTGTGGCGATAATTTCTTATCTCTTATATTATATTTCATTTTCATCCTTTTCTGAAAAAATTGTGTCTTTCCAGCAACAAAAATTGGTGTGTATTTTCTTTAGCTAATTGTCAATTAACTGATTCCGGCTTCTCGTTTAATTGCCTCTGTCATATCACAAATTTCCCATGTAAATCCTTCTTCTTCGCGACCAAAATGTCCATAGCATGCAGTACGTTTATAGATTGGTCTTCGCAATTTCAACCTATCGATTATTCCTTGAGGAGTGAAATCGAATAGTTTTTTCAATATTGCAACTATTTTTGATTCGTCAATAACACCTGTTCCGAAAGTATTGACAGCAATAGATATCGGTTCAGCAACACCAATGGCATAGGATAGCGAAATCTCGGCCTTAGAACAGACACCAGAACTAATTAGATTTTTTGCCGCATAACGCGCCATGTAGGATGCTGACCGATCAACTTTTGTGGGGTCCTTACCAGAAAAACAACCACCGCCATGATGACCAACACCTCCGTATGTATCAACCATGATTTTGCGTCCTGTTACACCCGTATCGCCTTGGGGACCGCCAATTACGAACCTCCCAGTTGGATTTATTAATATTTTGGTCTTCTCATCGACTAGTTCTTTTGGTATAGTTTCTTCAATAATGAACTTTTTTAAATCCGAGTGAATCTGCTCATTACTTACATCTACGTGGTGTTGTGCGGAAAGGATTACCGTATCTATCCTTGTTGGTTTACCATCATTATATTCAATTGTTACCTGGGATTTACCATCAGGATGGAGATAATTGACAACATTCGCTTTTCTGATTTCAGTCAGCCGACGTACGATCTTATGAGCAAGCATTATTGGCAAGGGCATAAGTTCAGGCGTTTCATCTACCGCATAACCATACATCATACCCTGATCTCCTGCGCCACCAATATCAACTCCCATTGCAATATCCTTCGACTGCTCCTGAATTGCAGAAACTACAGCGCATGTTTGCGCATCAATGCCCATATCAGTATCAGTATAACCGATTTCGTACAATAACGAACGTACAATATCAGCGATTTCAACATAACAAGAGGTTGAAATTTCTCCTGCCACAAAAAGCAAACCACGTGTCGCCAGTGTCTCCAATGCAACTCGACCAAAAGGATCCTTTTCCAAAATTGCATCCAAGATTGCATCTGATACCTGATCACAGACCTTATCTGGATGTCCCTCAGTAACTGACTCTGAACTTATATAATATCGACTCATTTGCCTCCTTTTGGAAATTATAAACAGATTTCCATAAAAATCAAGTCAATAAAACAACCATTATATTTAGGCAATTTCTGCCATTATTTTCTAATGTGCCATTTGAATAGCCTTGTGGTTGACAATTACTGCATTCCAACTATAATAGACAAAGGAAGTTATGCTGAATCTACTAATGACTCTTTTCATAATAGGGGGCATAAGTGGTAAAATTCAAGGAATCGTTAGAGATGAAGAAACAAAGGAACCGATTCCATCTGCTAATATCGTCATTTTGCAAACAGATATAGGCACAGCTACAGACGAACGGGGTAATTTTTTTATATTGAATGTTCCTCCCGGTAAATATACAGTTGAGTTTTCATATATTGGTTATCAAACAAAACGTATTGAGAATATTCAAGTTGAGATTGATCAAACAGTACGTCTTGAAATCACCCTCTTACAAACCGCCATCGAGATTCCTCCGATAACTGTCACCAGCGAAATGCCTGCTGTAAAGAAAGATATGGTAGGGACAACCTATATTATCCGTAAAGCAGAAGTGACGGCGCTACCTATTGATTACTCAATTGATCTCGTTACTTTCCAACCTGCGGTGGCACGTGCTGATACTGCAATTCACGTACGTGGTGGCAGAGCAACAGAAGTTCAATATATGATTGATAATGTATCTCTGGTTGATCCGCAAACCGGCGATCTGGCAATTAATATATCTAAAGGTATTGTCGACGAATTAATATTCTTACCTGGAGGATTCGATGTTGAATATGGTCGAGCAATGTCTGGGGTAGTCAATCTAATTAGTATATTCCCACAAGATAAGATACGCGTAAAAACTTATGGAAAGACCGAACGAATTATGCCATTCTATTATGATTTTGGATATGAAAACTATCAATCTGCTGTTCATTTGCCCGTCTCAAAACGATTCAAGGGATTGGTTTCTTTTGATGTAATGCATACGGACGATTGGGATCCGAGGCTTTACATACTACCACATAAACAACGGAACGACTATTCACTTTACGGAAAATGGTTTGTTGCACCATCGAGCAATTTGAAGTTAACCATGAGTGGAGCGCTGTCTAGAACTCAATTTGACAGATATTCAAGTGAAGATAGATTCTATAAATTTCACCTCGATCACTATCGTTCTGATATGAGAAAAAGTAATCTTCAGGTTCTCAATGCAACATATCTACCGAACACTCGATATTTTTTCAACATAACATTCAGCAGACTATACACAACAAGACAATATGGAGTACGAATACAAGATGAAGATGGGCTTTTTAAAGATTTTGTTTTCCGAGACCTTAATACACTGGAGTGGCCAAGGTCAAGCAACAGAAATCCCTTTGGTGCTGACTACGTAAATGTCATATGTGAAGGCGATTATCCTGAATACCAAAACAAATCATCCCATGTTCTGAAAGGTCATTTCAATTCCATACTGCAAATACATAGATATCATGAAATGAAAGTAGGTATTGAATATTCCTATCTCGATATGGATAATTTCACTTATTTTATCAGCGATTCGCTGAATCAGCTTACTGATGTCTACAACTATCGACCGGAAGAATATGTTTTCTACATACAAGATAATGTAGATTTTAAAGGTCTATATGCCAAAATTGGATGTAGGTGTGATTATTTCTCAAAAGATCCTTCCGATATTACATTAATCAATGATTATGGCGATACTACCTTGATCAATGTGGGATTTATCAGTCCAACGTTAATACTTTCACCCCGCCTTGGTTTTTCATTCATGGTAACTGATAAATTTCTCTTCAGAGCAAACATTGGGAAATATGCACAACCACCCCTATATGATTATATGTATGGATATTATAGTCTATTACCATTCCCTTCTTATCTTTATAAATATACGCCGTTAGTAGGTAATCCAAATCTTGGGCCAGAAAAAACAACGAGTTATGAGATTGGTCTACAAGGAGAAATACATAAAGATTTGAGTGCGACCATTAACGCATTTTACAAGGATGTAACCGACCTTATTGGCACACGATATGTTCCTTCTTTGCCAAGGGGATATTCTGAATACCTCAATGTTGAATATGCAAATATTAAGGGCCTAGAAGGGATATTGGAATTCGCAAATCCAATATACACAGGTAAAATATCATATACGCTTTCCTGGGCAAGGGGTACGAGTTCCTATGCCTTTGAATATGCTGATACAAGTATATCAAGACCTGCCAGTGAATATCCTCTTGATTTTGATCAACGTCACAGAATTTTTATTCAAGGTATTGTCAATTTACCTCTTAAGGTCAAATTATATCTATTTGGGTATTTTGGACAAGGTTTCCCATACACACCGCCAGGGCCTGAAGGAAAGTATGAGGAACGAAATATCCTTAGATTACCTTTTCAAAAGCAAATTGATTGCGTTTTAATGAAACCATTTAAGATCGGTAAAATATCCTTAAACGTAAATTTTGAAATTATCAATCTCCTTGATTCAAGATATGAAATAGCGCCGCATTATCCGTTCATTCCTTTGGAAGAAATCAAAAAAGAAGAATTCACGAATTACGTTGCGATATTTGACTCATTAGGTGCATCAAGTGTCTATTATAGTCCCGGCGCTGATCAAAACCACGATGGACTTATTACACCGGCTGAGAGTTATATGGCTTTTAGAGAACTAATAGAAGCAACGGACGATTGGGTCAATGCATATACTGCCCCCAGAAGAGCAAGGGTTGGCATAACAGTGATGTTTAATTAGAGGAGAAACGATGAAGTTAGGTATTTTTATTATGAAAATTTTCCTTATAACAATAATAATCCTACTTTCTCACTTTAATCCTGGATGCAAAGGGCCAGAACAATATGAGCCTCCCGAAGATTCCTTGATACCACCTCCTCCTGCACCGCAACTGCTATTCCCGCCTAATGATACGCATTACGTTTTTGGGCAAGGTGGACAAGGATGGGATTATGTATTAGTCCAATTGGAGTGGACAACGGTTGATGGTGCTGATTATTATGAATTGCATATTTCTAATACTTCAACATTTAGCGATACTTCATTATATATTGTACTTGGAACTTCTCCCCTTTTAGCATTCGAATATCCAAGGCACTGCTATTGGCGCGTAAGAGCTGAAAGTGCTTTATGGACCTGGTATACTGATTGGTCAGAGACGCGATATTTCCGCGCAGCGTGGCCACCGACTGAATGATACATTCTACTGTACAGAAGCGATTGGGTTACTTTTAAAAAAACGCTCACCAATCGAATATAGTGGCTAAAGTTTTCTCCTTTTCCGAAAAAATAGTATTGTGTAAAAAATTAAAAGAACGACTAGTATTACAGCCACAACTGTATTATAGTTTCGTAGAAATTGAGAAGCATCGTGCCACGTAGATCCGACATAAAAACCAACCGTCACTAAAAATAGATTCCATAAAGTTGCACTTATCAAACAGTACAGAAACACCTTCTTTGTATTAAGCCTAACGATCCCTGCAGCAAAGCAGATCGGTGCCCTCATCCCTGGCAAAAAACGATTTATGAGCATTACAATATCCCCACGTCTCGTAAACTTCTGTTTTGCTTTTTCAATTAGCCTGACTGGAAATATCCTGCCGAAAAACGATTGTGAGAACAATTTAATCAACTCCTCACCCTTTTCCCTGCCAATATGATATAAAAACATAATGCCGGTGATGCTGCCTATAACAGTCAATAGATAAACTAAATACACATTATAATTACCCTGACCAGTAACAAACGCAAATACTAACACAAAAGCATCTGAAGGATAAGGAGGAAAGAGGCTTTCAAACATTGCATTAAAAATGAGGAATGCATATACTAATGCAGGTTCGCGTGTAGACAGCCATTCAAACATGATGTAAAATTTTTATTTTTTCGAGCGTTCTCTTGCGAAAAGTTGGCGAATGATGTTAAAAGTGCTATTCAAATCTTTGTGTTCGACAAAAACCATCACGTCCGTATGGGCAGTCAAAATCTCCCAAATATTAATGCCCCGTTTTGATATAGGAACCACAATTTTTCTGATGGCACCGGGTTCATTAATGAATTTCAGACTTCTAACCAACACCTTACCAATATTTTTCTTGAGATTTAGGAATTCCAGATTATTAAGTTTATTTAAAATCGGAGAAAGTAGTTTATACGCAATTTCTCCTTCACCTTTTTCAACGTATAGTGCAATCAAATTTTCTGATATTGTTATTGAATATATTGAAATATTGTTTCTCGCCAAGACCGTTGAAATCTTACTCAAAAGCCCGGGTGTCTCCGGTATTCTATTTCCAACAAAAGTGAGTACCGAATATGCAGTTGGCAGAGATACTACCGTTACTTCTTTGTTGAAGGAAATCTCCGTACCAGCTTCATCATGGATATCAGCTTCAACAGAAGTAACCCTGATTTTTTTCAAACTTTTTTGATGTTTGAGTGAAATGGGATGTAATACCTGGGCACCAGACGATGCTATGAGCCCCAACTTTTCGGCATCAAGAGTTTTGATCCTTGTAGCCTGTGGATAAAGATTCGGGTCAAGATTCATCACTCCATTAACCTCTTTAATTAGTACCAACTCTTTAGCTTTGAGCAATTCGCTCAATAGCAATGCTGAGATGTCACTACCTCCTCGTCCGAGCGTGACGATCCGATTTTTGCTATCTTTCGCGATAAACCCAGGGATAATTAACACTCGATATCTTTTGAACAAAGGTCTGATATATTTCTTTATTTTCTTTATACTTTTATCAAGCACCTGGAAATTTCTTTTTTCGTTTGTTTTCTCCACTGATAGTGATCTTGTATTTTGCAAAGATATAAAAAGAGGCCATTCCCTCATCCAGGGAAGAATTGCTTTTGCCATAATGCCTAAGGAGTTAAATGTGGATTCAAAGAGCAGTGTTGATTGAATCTCCCCCAAACTTGCAAATCGCTCAAAATCCCAGAACCCTGGTTGGGGTACTGTCTCCAAAAATGCTTCTATAAGTTCGCTTGTTTTTCCTTTCATAGCTGAAGTGACAATACATATGTTATTGATTGTGTCTCTGGTGATTTTCTTCGCAATCTTCAGAAAATCAGTTGGCTCACATAAAATTGACCCGCCTATTTTGAAAACTTTAATATTCCTCATTGCTGATAAGGCTGTAAAATTTCTGTTTGCTTCGGATATTCTTTAGTCTAGACTTTCTGAAGATGTATTCTGCAGGAAGAAGCCTGCCATTATAGTTTGAAGCCATTGTTCTTGTATACGCACCACAATTGTGAATCATAAGGATATCTCCTATCTTGAGTTTGGGAAGGCGATAGATGCCGAATTCGTCAGAATTTTCACATAGTGGTCCAGCAATCCTTACTCTTTTATTATCCCCAGATTTTTTGAAAACTGATTCAACATGATGGTAAGCTCCATAAAGTGCAGGCCTTGGATTTTCTGTCATGCCTGCGTCAATTACATAGAGAGGTAATTTCTCTCTACATTTTGTTGATATCACTCTCGTTACGATATAACCTGCATTACCAACTATAAATCTCCCGGGCTCAAGAAAAATCTTCACTTTATACTTTCGACCTATCATAGCATATGTTTTGGTAATTGAGTCGAAATTCAGTTCATGTTCAGAAGGATGGTAAGGTATGCCAAAACCACCGCCAAGATTAATATATCGTATCCCTATATTTTTGCTCCGAAAATAATCTATCATCTCGATCACTTTTTTCGCTCCCTTTAAAAAAGGTGAAGGTGAAAGTATCTGAGAGCCGATATGAGAGTGAAGTCCCACAAAATCAGCATATTTTAATCTCTTGATTAACTGCGTAATTGCCTTGAGCTCGTTAATCTCCATGCCGAATTTACTTGATGGTGCGCCGGTGGATAAATGAGGATGTGTATCAGGAAATATGCCCGGGTTTATTCTTACAAAAACACTTATCTTCTTTTTCAATTTTTGCGCACACGATTCAAGTAGGAGAGCTTGATCTATAGCTTCAAAATTAAAAAAGACTACCCCTTTTTTTATTGCGTAAATTATTTCATCATCTTTGCGTGCGATGTTGTTGTAAAGAATATCTCTGGGATTAAATCCGGCCTTAAGGCATACAAAAAGTTCTCCGGGGGAAACAACCTCAGCACCTATCTTTTTCTTACGTATAACATTCAAAATTGAAATTGATGTATTGGCTTTGACTGCAAAGAAGATTTTTACACCATATTTGCAAAATCTATGTAGAAGGATTTCAACATTTTTTTCGATACGTTCCTGATCATAGATATAAAATGGTGTCTCTAAGTGCCGAATTTTCTTCAAAATATTTCGATACATAGATTTGAGTATATGACTCCTCTCCACTTTTTCTTGCGACATTCCTTAATTATTCCCCTCCCTTGATGGGAGGGGATGAAGGGGAGGGTGTATTATCTCGCCTGATTCTATACCATAATTTCCGTTCTACCTCGGTCATATTTTTCCTTAAACCTGTTATGGTCAGAGCGATAAATACTTTTTAAAAATTCTTATTAAGATGCTATTGACTTAGAGCCTAAAATCTAATTGACAACTCAATTGTTTTACTAATACAGTATCCCGTTTAACAAAAGAATATTTCGTAGCGATGTTAAATACCTCAATCGGTTTGAACAACATATAGATAAATCCGTAGTCTCCTTTGTTGTAAAGCATGCGGTTATTTACTATTCCAGGTAAATCAATCTCATAAACATAAATTCTAGATGCATATGAATCGGTCTCAAATAGACCGTACCTAATTCTGAATCGTAATCTATCAAATTCTGCACCTATTTCAAAAGCACCCAATAATCCTTTTTCGAGGTCGCTCGAACCGTAAACATACTTCTCTTCAAGCCTTATATCAAGAAAAATCCTTTTTACTGGTGTAATTCGTAGAAAAATTCTTGAGCCAGACCGATCTGTTGCTTGAGCAGTAAAGCGCCATCCACTTTGAAATTTCGCTACAACAATACCTATTTCCTTCTCAAAATTGAGTTTCAGATCATACTCAGCTGTATCTTTTTCAGTGCTGTTAGCCATTTCTAAAGTAGTTCCAAAATCTATTATCTTGGATTGTTTGTCGATCGTCACTACTCCGCCAATATGATCTTCTCGAGCTTCAATCCCCTTTGGTGAATAGAAGCCGACTGGGAAATATTCCCCAGCAAGATTAATATCAATGGAAGAAAAAGAACCAGTAAAACCAAATAGTCCCCCGATACGATTTTTATAGGAACGTGCAAATTCTGAAAACATAACATAATAATCTTCAAAATATTTCAACCCGATCCCCGAAATCCAAAATCTATCTCCATAAAATTCGGTAGACGAATCATCACACACGAATTTCGGTATGTATGAACATAGATATGTCCGATTTGAAACAATGATATTTCGCAATTTGTACCGTACGTCAAATCCAAGTATTTCTTCATTGATTCTATCTTTTCTGTTCAAGGATGCAGAATCAACATGTTCTCCCGATTCATCAAATGTATGCGCAAAACCAAATGAATCTATTCTGCCGTCAAGTTTTTGATTAGAGTAAAAAAGTGTGTAATTCAATAGAAATGTGTCTGTTAGAGCAGCACCGAAAAATCCACCATTTTCCAAAACCGATGTATAGGGGATAATACCACGCTCTCTCGTCATCATGCGAAAATCCACCGAATGAAAAAAAGAACCAACTGGAGAGAGCATGATACCTGACCCTAAATCCAAATTGTATTTTCCTAAGGCAAATCTGCGTGTTCCTTCATCAATCATGATTCCCGCAGCATTGTAATCAAAAAGTGCGTTTTCGTAGGCATCTTTTTCGGTCACGAAAAATATCTTATATGCATCGAAAGCAAATTCCGCTTTAGTATATAATTTCTCGGAAAGACGCTGTTTGGGTATTACAGTCTTAACTCGGGCCCTTGCTGCAAATTTTCTCAACTTAAATGGTTTTGTCCGAACTGTAATGAATGGTCTAATTTTTTCAAGAACAAACATATCAATGCCTGAGACATTTAATAAATCATCAAGTGAGCGGTAAGAACCACTTTGTTCGCGATATTGCACTATTTTTAGACATGTATTAAGAGAAAAGTAGGGAATCATAGCAAGTTCCTCAAAACTTGCTGTGTTTATATCAAGAGGGGCATATCTTAACTTTTCAATATCTGCAAGAATGACTTCAAGATCCTTGTTCTCTTCAATTTCGAAAAAAGAACTCTCAACATAAGAGACCAGGAGCAGTAAAAGTATCATGGGTTAAAACCCACAATTACAAAATGTGATAGACCAAGATATGGGTGATTGCTGCCTGTATAGTCAATTGTAAATTTGCCTACTGATAACCTAAGTAAATATTCAAGATACATAGGATCTGAGTTTACACCTAATCCAATCATGATCATTCTGTGAGGTGAGTACGATAAACCAAAATTGAAGAAAGGAATATCTTTTTCTATACCACGCAGCGCGAAAACTAAAGATAAATGATTTTTCGGGAGATAATGCAGTTGAAGAGAATAGCTTGGCGGAATACAGTCGATATTTGAAAATTTTGGAAAATTGATATTATTTATCCATCCGCTGATTTTAAATGGGTTTTTCTGATACAAACCACCTATTCTACATGAATAAGCATAATGATTACAGTTCTCCTTTACCCAATAGTTGAGTATGGCAATACTAAAACCTGTAGTCACTTCTTCCGTTAATGAAAAACTTGCACCCGCACTAACAGTATTTTCTCGGTATATATCATTGCCAAAACTAATAATATTTATGCTATAAGATTTAATTCCTGAATGGAGGGTATAAGTACGCAAATCAGATAAACCATATTTTGATTCTATCCCAACGTCAACTTCAATCCCTCCAAGACACATTGACGCTGGGTTGAATTTATCCTCAATGAATATACTACGTGGAAAAAACGTTGATTCAAACAAAGTGAATATATATATTATAATCATCAATGGAACGGTATTATAGTCTTCGGTAAATTATGCAGGCTCTACCTTTAAGACCATATCCGTAACTTCAACAACCTTAACCCTTGAATCTTTCTTTATTGTCTTATCACTTACTGCATTCCAAAATTCACCATGGACAAGAATTGTTCCACCTGAAGGCTTAATATCCGTCTTAGCAATACCTATCTCACCCACAATCCCTTCTTTACCTGTTGCTTTTTTCCTGAACTGGGCATGTATCCCTAAGCTCAAGAGAAAAATAAAGAAAGCAGCAATGATTATTACAACTATCACAATAACCTCCCATGATAATCTTAAAAATGGTATCTCACTTTCAAACAAAATCAATGATCCGAACAACAACGAAATGATTCCACCTATAGTTAAAAGACCACCAGATGTTATATAGATTTCGAGAATAAATAGGATTGCTGATAACACAATCAAAGCGATTCCAGCATAATTTACAGGTAGTAAATGCAAAGCATAAAATCCTAAAATAGTGCAAATTCCTCCAACTACACCGGGGAAAATCATACCGGGATTCTGTAGTTCGAAGAATAATCCGTAGATACCCAACAAAAGCAGAACATAAGCGATATTTGGATTTGTTAGCAGTAATAGCAATTTTTCTTTTAGAGTCATTGTAATTTCTCTTACGGGACTCGATTTGGTCTTTAAGATACGCTGTTCTTCGTCTATTTCTACAGTTCGCCCATCTAGCTGGGTTATTAAATCCTCTTCGTTCTCAGCGATTATATCGCAGACACCTATGTCAAAAGCGACCTCCGCATCAATGGAAGCACTTTCCCGGACAGCCTTCTCTGCCCACTTCTCGTTTCTACCCCTCTCTTTCGCAATTGATTTTAGATACGCTACTGCATCATTAGTTACTTTCTCTATCATCACACTGTCAGTCTTCTCTCCCCCCATATTTACTGGGTGTGCGGCGCCGATATTCGTCCCCGGAGCCATTGCAGCAATATGACTTGCATAGACGATGAAAACACCTGCTGAAGCGGCCCGTGCTCCTTTTGGAGCGACGTAGATGATAATTGGAATTTCTGCATTAAGTATCCTCTTCGTTACTTCTCTCATTGACAAATCGAGTCCACCCGGGGTGTCAAGCTTTATTATCAAACATAAAGCATCGCTTGCTTCAGCGACTTCAATGGAACGCAGCAAATAAGCACTACTTGCAGGACTTACCACGCCACCTAATTCACTCATAAATATAGTATCTGCGCTCAACAAATAACAAAATACTAACAAACTCATATAAGATCATAATCAAATATCTTACTAAGTCAATAGACTATAAATTGAAATTCTTAAACAAAAACTAAAAAAATTATTAAAGTAATGAAACACCCCATTTTTTGTAATATGCAAATTAACTCTTGACAAATTTTTAATTATGAATATAATATACATAAGAAGGAGGTAATAATGCCGAAAGCCGGTTCAAGAAAAAAGAAAAAGAAAACAAAAGCAAAGAGAAAGAAGAAAGCAAAGAAAAAGACGAAGAAAAAGACAAAAAGAAAGAAGAAAAGGAGATAATTTGCAGTGAAGGGGGGTTCATCCCCCCTTCTTCATTCAGAGCATTCCTCATTGACAAATTAAATAAGCAAAGTATAATACCTGATGAATGTAGATAGTTTTACAGAAATCCACAAAAACCTTGAAAAAAACATAGAAGAGATAAAAAAAACGATTAAAAAATCGGACATACTAAATTCGCCTAATCGTACAAAAACAATAGAAAGATTGACCTACTTATTCTACAGTCTGACGAAAACGCTCGTCGATATAGGTCATGGCATAGTTTTAGAAAATGACTTCCGCGATCCGCTAAATAGAGCTGATATTTTTATAAGTCTTGCTGAAAAAGACATTGTTCTGCCATCCGCAGTGCCAGGTGCAAAAAAAGCTGTTTTGGCGCTTCCTAAGATGCAAAGCTGTCAACATTCTGAGATTTTAGAAATAATCTCTGAGAGTATAAATGATCTCCACAAAATGCTTGATTCATTTGCTGTATATTTTAAATTGAAAGATACAAAAATTTGAGAGTCATATATTACATATTTTCCTTCCTCTTTGGTTCGGCAGTTGGTAGCTTCCTTAATGTGCTCATATTCAGAATGCCTCAAGGACTTTCGATTATTCGACCAAATTCATTTTGCCCAAACTGTAAAAAGATGATTAAATGGCATGAAAATATTCCCATATTGAGTTATATGATTTTGAAAGGAAGATGTTCAAATTGTCGAAAACCTATATCGATACATTATCCCTTTGTGGAATTGCTTACAGGTATTATGTTTCTCTATATATTTGTAACCTATAATTTAACTCTCGAGGCTTTTCTTTACGTGTTTTTTTTCTGTGCCTTGATCGTCATCTCGGCAATTGATTTCTCATATCAGATTATTCCAGATATTATTACAATTCCTGGAATATTTGTAGGTCTCATTCTACAATTAACAAATCATAATTTCGTACTCGGATTAATCGGTATGATATTTGGAGGTGGTTTAATTCTCTTAATAAGAACTGCTGGTGGTTGGGTATATAAAAAGGAAATTATGGGACTTGGCGATGTGTATCTGACTGCAATGATTGGTGCTTTTGTCGGCTGGCCCTACGTTATTGTTTCTATCTTCATTGCAGCATTCGTGGGATCAATCTTTGGCATTGTATATATTGCATCTACTCATCAGAGCAGAGAAAGTCCAATACCCTTTGGCCCATTTCTGAGTGTTGGTGGAGCAACTGTAATTATCCTACATCCTATGGTTATAAAGCTGTTTGCCCTGCTGGGAATATACCTTTAGGAATATAATCAATCTATGAGCTTGGATGTTTAATTCCATTAAGCTTTCTTTTACCCACTGAATTGCTTCTCATCACATTCAAATGAAGATGCTCACAATTGTCGGACCCACTGCAGCAGGGAAAACAGAAGTATCAATTAGTATCGCAAAGACTATATCTGGAGAAATTATCTCTGCAGACTCGAGGCAAATATTCAGATTCCTTAATATCGGTACTGCCAAACCAACGGGTAGAGAACAAAATGAGGCACAGTTTCACCTGATAGATTTTGTCCATCCTAATGACTGCTATTCATGTGGCCAATTTGCCCGTGCCGCTGAAGCAAAGATTCAAGAAATACTAATGAATGAACACGTACCTATTGTTTGCGGTGGAACTGGACTGTATATTCGAGCTCTCTTCAATCCACTCCACAGGCTCCCTGAATCAGATAATAAAATAAGAAAAGTGTTGTTCAAGGAATTGACAAAATATGGTATAGATTATCTCTATAGGAAACTACTGTCTGTCGATCGAAAATGGGCAAAGAGAATCGGTCCAAAAGATAAACAACGAATAATGCGAGGTCTTGAAGTATACAAAATGACTGGTAAACCTTTAAGCAGATTAATAGAGAAAAAAAGAAAAAAACCAAAATATCACCCTTGCTACGTAGGTTTGAATTTACCGCGCAAAGAGTTGTATCAAAGAATTAACAAACGATTTGACGATATGATTAAGCTCGGATTAGTAAAAGAAGTAAAATCTCTATTAGAAAACGGTATTGATCCTGAATCAATTGCACTACGCACAATCGGATACAAAGAAATAACTGCGCATCTTACAGGAGCATTAACGCTTGACGAAGCTATAGAAAAGGCAAAGAGACGCACCAGGAACTTTGCTAAACGGCAGATAACGTGGTTCAACAAAATCCCTGCTATGCATTGGTACAACCCCAATGATCAAAACACAGTAAAACACATTATCGCTAGATGGAAGAAATAATTTGTAGAATAAGATGCCTAAAATCTGCTAATCAGTATTTGAAATAAAAATACAATCTGGTAATTTCTCTCGTATTAGCCTCTCAACAAAAGCAATCTCTTCTTCAATTGTCAAATGTGTAGTATCAAGAACAATAGCATCTTCAGCTTTCTTAAGAGGTGAATGTTTGCGGTTTGAGTCGTATTTGTCTCTAAATTCGATATTCTCTATCACTTCATCAAAACTTGTTACGATATTTTTTTCAGCCAATTCTTTCAACCGTCTGCGCGCCCTCTCTTTCAAATCTGCCTGCATGAAGATTTTCACCTGTGCATCTGGAAATACTACGGTTGCTATATCCCTTCCTTCGCACACGACATTTTTACCCTCAGCAACCTCGCGTTGTTTTCTTACCATCCACTTACGGACCTGCGGAATGGCTGAAATCGGCGAAACAAAATTACTAACTGATGATGCCCGTATTCCTAATGTGACATCCTTGCCATCAAGATACACGTGAATTTCGGAATTCTCCTGTTTGAGATCAATGGCTATCTCTTGAATAATCTCTTCAACGAATTCCATATCAATTCTGCTTGTACTGCCCCCATTCTGCAGATATTTCAATGTAAATGCCCTGTACATTGCCCCGGTGTCCAGATAGAAAAAATTCAATCGCTCAGCAACGGCCTTTGCGGTGGTGCTTTTACCGGATCCGGCTCTACCATCTATTGCTACCACAAATTTCGCCATTTGTGGTTTACCCTTATTAAATTTTCATATTGTTTCAACATCCTGATGTTTCTTCTTTTCATTACAACCTTTGCAGTTTCTATTGCCTTACTTAGTTGATAATCTTCTTCTTTTGTTACCGTTAACCATTTAAAACACGGAACATATCGAGGCATCATGCCTCCGCCAAAGAAGTTCACGAAACTACCAATAACAGCACCAGTGGGTATCAGCGTACCAATGCCAGTTTTCGTATGATCACCGATAAAACACCCCAGTTTCATCATGCCAGCATCTTTTTCTTTTCTGCCGATCTTTAGACGAACTGAACCATAACTATTTTTCAAATCAGAATTAGTTGTCAAAGCTCCTAAATTCACCCATTCGCCGATAAAGGAATGACCTATGAAACCTTCATGATATTTGTTTGAATAACCTTGAAATATGCTCGATTCAACCTCACCACCGATGCGACACATAGGCCCGATACTGGATTTTGCAATCTTTGCACGATCGATTATGCTGCCAGGACCGATGTAACAAGGACCAACGATCGTAGTAAATGGTCGAATTACTGCATTTCTATCAATATAAACCGGTCCGTCCGAAACATCCATCGTTACATATTTGTGAATGACGGCACCTTGTGCAACCCTTAGATTTCTCTTGTTACCAATAATATAAATCCCTTTAAGTTTCTTACGTCTCCCTCCTCTGATTTTATAATGGTAAGTCAATACTTTCTGACTGTATTTAATTAAATCCCATAGATTATTCAAAAGATAACCGGAAATTCTCTTTCTACCTCTGATATTTCTTGATGCAGCATCAATATCTTTTATACTTTTTGGAAATGGCGGTCTATGTTTAACAAAACCTACTACTTTTCCATCAATTTGGAGTTTCACTTCTTCTTTCGGCACAGCGATCTTTTGAGTTATGATTGATTGACTAGATAAATATAGAGTGCATCCTTTTGGATCAATCTGTCTAATTTTGAATAAGTCACGTGCCATGTAGATAATTTGTGCGTCTGGGAAATGATAAGATATATGTTCAGCAATCGTTTTCATTCCAATTCTCAGATCAAACTGCGGGTATAGATTAATTAGTGGAAAGAAATTCTCAAAATTCTTTTCGTAGACGACAACTTTCATAATGAAAGAAAAATGGTTGCGAGCAGAGCACAGATTATTCCTAAGATTCTCATCGGTGTTATTGCTTCTCCAAGAAAAATGAATCCAAAAAGAACCGGGAAAACTACGTACATATTGGTAAATGGTACAACGACTGAAGTAGGTCCGATTTTCAGTGCATGATAAAAAGCAAAAATTGCAATTAAGGAGACTAAACCAACCGGAAGTGCATAGAAAATGGTGTGATTTACCATCAGATTTCTTTTGATAATGAGAAAAATGGATAGAAACATAATCGACCAAAAACTCACCCAAAATGTCACGCTGACTGGATTAAAGCTTCGCGTCAGCAATTTACCTCCAATTGCCCAAAAACCCCATCCAATCAAAGCGACAAGCGCATATCTAATGTAGTTCATGAGTGATTATAGTTAATAAGAAATAGAAGTCAAGACAGAGCACAAAATACAAGAAGAATCTGTCCTTCATTATGAAATCTGTTTATCTGCGCTTTATTTCATTGGTTGAAAGCCCTATTTGTCTGTATAACTCTTGACAAACTGAAAAAATAATTTATAATTGTGACATGGTTAGAGTTAAGTTAAACGGAAAAATTAAGAAGGTCAAGAAAGGTACCATTATTATGGATTTAATTAAGGATAGGAGATACTTTGCGGCTCATGTCAATGGCGAATTGCGTGATCTTACGGCTAAAATCGATGCTGACTGTGAGATTAGGTTACTGGATTTTTCAACTGAGCAGGGTAAAAAGATATATTGGCATTCTGCTTCCCATATCATGGCAATGGCGGTTAAGACACTATTTCCTGAGGCAAAACTCGCAATAGGACCTGCGATCGATCAAGGTTTCTATTATGATTTCGACACAAATAGACCGTTCTCACCTGAAGATCTTGGCGCTATAGAGAAAAAAATGAAAGAGATTATTGCACAGGATATACCATTTGAACGAATTGTAATGAAAAAGGAAGCAGTTATTGAATTCTTTAACCGTATCAATGAAACATACAAGGTTGAACTGGCCAAAGAAATAGAAGACAATGAACTCAGCTTGTATCGAAACAGTGAGTTTGTAGACCTCTGTTTAGGACCTCATATCCCGCGCACAGGTTTTGTCAAAGCGTTCAAATTACTAAGTTGTGCTGGAGCGTATTGGCGAGGCGATGTCAAGAATCCGATGTTATCAAGAATATATGGAATTGCATTCTCAACTAAAAAGGCATTAAATGAATATCTGACCAAAATCGAAGAGGCAAAAAAGCGAGATCACAGAAAACTTGGTACTGAATTAAATCTTTTTTCGATATTTGAAGAAGCCGGTCCTGGATTGGTCTTTTGGCATCCCAAAGGGGCCATGCTTAAAAAAATAATAGAAGATGTATGGATTAAGGAACATATTGAGGCTGGTTACGATATAATATCAACCCCTCATATAGCACGTGGTCACCTCTGGCGGCAATCTGGGCATTATGATTTTTATCGCGAACATATGTTCATATTGCCTACTGAAAATGAGGAATATATCCTTAAACCGATGAATTGTCCGGGCGCTATCTTGATATACAAAGATAAACTGAGAAGCTACAAAGAACTACCTGTGAAATTGGCTGAATTAGGAACAGTATACCGGAATGAGCTTTCTGGGACCCTACATGGTCTTTTGAGGGTCAGAAGTATAACAATCGATGATGCACATATATTTTGTCAACCTTCCCAGATTGAAGATGAACTCTGTAAGGTTTTAGAGTTAACTTTGAAGATTATGAAGAAGTTTGGTTTTAGCGATTTTAAGGTTGATCTTTCAGTACGAGACCCAAATAATAAGGACAAATACCTGGGGAATGATGAAGACTGGGGACGTGCGGAGCAGGGATTGACAAGGGCGTTGAAAAGAATAGGTTTAAATTACCAAAAAGAAGAAGGAGAGGCTGTTTTTTATGGACCGAAAATAGATATCAAGCTATTGGATGCCCTCGGAAGAGAATGGCAGGCAACCACAATTCAGTTTGACTTTAATCTACCAAAGAGATTTCAAATCACGTATGTGGATAAAGACGGACAGCATAAGGAAGTCGTCGTAATCCATAGAGCAATTTACGGGTCTGTAGAGCGTTTTATTGGTTGTTTGATTGAACATTATGGTGGTGCATTTCCTTTATGGCTAGCTCCGGTTCAAGTGACAGTCATGCCGATAACAAATAAACAGGATGGTTATGCGGAAAAAATCTTCAAACAATGTCTTCATCGCAGGCTGAGAGCGGTATTGAACGAGAAATCTGACAAAATAAATTACCGAATAAGAGAGGCCGAAATGCAGAAAATCCCTTATATACTTGTGGTCGGAAAAAGAGAGGTAGACAACAAAACTGTTTCCGTGAGAGAACATGGGCACGGTAATAAGGGAGAGATGAAGTTAAAGGAATTTTTTAATATTATAAAATCAAAACAAGGAGATGAAAATTAAACAATTAGCAAGAGCAAATACAGCTATTCGTGCAAAGAGAGTAAAAGTGATTAGTGAAGATGGTCGGGTACTTGGTGTTTTTGATACATATGAGGCGATACGTCTTGCCAGAGATAGAAAATTAGATCTCGTCGAAGTCGCACCAAACACTAATCCGCCCGTATGCAAAATTCTCGACTACGGAAAATATGTGTATGAGAAGAAGCGGCAGGAAAGGGCTTCACGTAAGCATCAACATCGAACAACAGCTAGAGGTATGAGGTTGTCTTTAAAAATAAGCGAACACGATTACCAGGTAAAACTAGCAAAAATTAAGGAGTTCTTGATGGATGGAGATCGCGTCAAGGTAACACTACGTCTAAGAGGAAGAGAAATGTTGCACTCTAATTTAGGGATGAAGGTACTGGATAGATTGGTTGTAGATCTAGAAGGTCTTGGCAAGGTAGAAACTCCAGCAAAACAGGAACATAATATAATTCACATGTCCTTTCTTCCAGAGAAAAAAAGGAGAAGTTGAATGGCTAAACAAAAAACTAAAAGAGGTTGGGCAAAAAGGGTAAAGAAAAGAAAAAGTGGTGTTATTACAAGGAGAAGGGCAGGCAAAAGTCATTTACTCACATCGAAATCTAAGACAAGAAAACGAAGACTTCGCCAACCAGCCAGACTGTCAAAAGCTGATCGGAAAAGAGTAAGAGGATTAATATAGGTGGAATTGACAAGAACTGCAAAATGATTATAATTTGCTAAAGGAGACACAGTATGCCTAAAACCAGGAATGTACCATATACTCGGAAAAGGCGAAAAAAATGGCTAAAAGCTGCAAAAGGCTATTGGGGAGCGAAACACAAATTATACAAAACTGCCCGTGTGGCGGTGATGAAGGCCTGGCTTTCAGCATATCGCGAGCGCAAGCGGAAAAAACGCGTATTTAGATCATTGTGGATAACTCGAATCAATGCTGCGCTTCGAGAGCAGAATGTTAAGTATTCGCAATTCATTGATGTTTTGAAAAAACATAATATTCAGTTGAACCGAAAAACACTGGCAGCACTAGCATACGAACATCCAGACGAATTCAACAATCTTATTATGATATGTAAGGCTAATGAAGGTCCAAAAAGAAACAAAAAATGATGAAAGAACAACTGAAAACGTTAAGGGAAGAAATACGTACTTCTTTAGAGCAGGTTAAAGATAATAATTCACTGGAGGCAATAAGGATCAAATATTTAGGGCGGAAAGGTAGAATAAATCAGCTATTCAAAGAAATGACAGGGCTTCCTGTCGAGGAGAGAAAAATCTATGGCAAAATGATAAACACCTTGAAAAATGAGCTGAATCAGGAATTGTGTGCTCGGATCAGCAGATTCAACGCAAAACCCAAAGAACAGTACGAATTGTATCTCCCCGGCAAGGAGCCGCATGTCGGACGTTCTCATCCGCTCTCACAAACATTGAATGAAATCGTTACATTCTTCACAAATTACGGTTTTACTATTGCTACTGGACCGGAAATAGAATACGACTGGTACAACTTCGAGGCTCTAAATATGGCAAAAGATCATCCAGCAAGGGACATGTTTTCAAACTTCTATATAAAAGAAGATCTGCTTTTACGCAGCCACACATCGCCCGTTCAAATAAGGATCATGGAAAAACAGAAACCACCAATAAAGATTATATGTCCAGGAAGATGTTATCGATACGATGCTTTTGATGCAAGCCACTCACCAGTATTTCATCAGGTAGAGGCTCTTTATGTAGACGAAGGTGTTTCATTTGGTGAATTGAAATGGATCTTAAGTGAATTTGTAAAATTTATGTTTGGACCTAAAACAAAATATGAACTTAGGCCATCATTCTTTCCATTTACCGAACCTTCTGGTGAATTGGCAATAAGCTGTACGATTTGTCATGGCGATGGTTGTTCAGTCTGTGGAAATACAGGTTGGCTTGAGCTTTTAGGTTGTGGCATGGTTCACCCCCAGGTCTTAAAAAATGTCAAGATCTCACCAAAGCATTATTCAGGCTATGCCTTAGGTATGGGCGTAGAAAGGGTGGCAATGATAAAATATGTTATTGATGATATAAGGGTCTTCTATAATAACGATATTAGGTTTCTGGAGCAATTTTAAATACCTTCGCTAATATGATCACGAGAATGTTAAAAAAATTACTGAGCAAGCATGGGGTCAAATGTTAGTTTCTATTAAGTGGCTTGAAGAACTATTAGGCACCAAATTAGACGTTGATAGATTGCGGAAAACCTCATTACGTTTAGGACTTGAAGTAGAAGATAAAAAAAGCTATGCTCCTGAGAATATAATCATCGGCGAAATAAGGAATATAGCACCGCACCCAAGAGCAAAGCATTTAAATATATTGCAAATACAAGCAAAAAAAGCAGTTCAAATTGTCTCTGCTGCAAAAAATATAGAGCGAGGCGATTTAGTCCTGATTTGCGCTGCTGGGATGCAGTTCAATAACCAAACAATTGCTGAAAAAGATTTTGACGGAATAGTATCTCAAGGTATACTCGTAAGCGAGCAAGAACTTGGTTTAGCAGAAAAATCTACAGAAATAATTATACTCAAAAAAGGAAATGCTGGCAGTCTATTTACAGATTTCTTTGATGATGTAGTCTTAGATATGGGTACCACGCCAAATCGTCCAGATTGGCTTTCTGTGGAAGGTATTGCACGCGAACTATCCATTGGATTGGACATTGACTTTTCAAAAATTTCTCGTCACTATAAATTTAGACATATAAATCAAATCAATCGAACTGGACGTTTCAAAATTCAAATCAAGGATTTACAGGGGTGTCCAAGATATACTGCGAGAATCTTTGACGATTGCCAAATTGCGGAATCACCTTTTTGGATAAAATGGCGCTTACATTGTATGGGAATGAAACCAGTAAACAATATTGTCGATGTAACAAATATCATGATGCTATTGACTGGTCAACCACTCCATCCATTCGACTTTGATCTAATAAAGAACTGTATAATTATTCGAAAGGCTCAAAAAGAAGAGGAATTTGTGACCCTTGAAGGTACCAAACTTAAACTAGATAAGGATGATCTTATAATAGCAGATAAGGATGGACCGATTGCTCTTGCGGGTATCATAGGTGCAAAACGTGCACAAATTTCAAATAAAACAAAAACGGTTGCATTAGAAAGCGCATATTTTAATCAACAATATATCGCACATACCTCAAGACACCTCGGCTTAATCACCGAGGCCTCGATGCGTTTTGAACGGGGTGCCGACATTTCAGTTGTGGACCAGATTTCTGCCATGACCAGTGAACTTTTCAAAACATACGCATCTGTCAAAGAGCGAGAGTTTATTGGTTCTGGCAGAAAAGAAAAAACGGTTAGCATCAAATTCTCTCCTTCTCATATGAACAGAATTCTTTCATTAAATCTTAGCAGGAACCAAATTAAAACTCTTTTGAAAAAGGTCTATATTCAAACGACAGGAGAGAAAATTCTTTGTGCAAAGATACCTCATTTCCGTCGAGATCTTGTAATCGAGGAAGACATCTATGAAGAGATTGCTAGGGCTTTCGGGTATATGAATATCCCCGAGACAATGCCAAAAAGATGGGGAGGGCGTGTTATCATAAATAAGGACCGTATAAATGAAAACCTTATAAGAAATTATCTTATAGGTCAGGGATTTAGCGAAGTCTACAATCTCGCTTTAATAGCCAGTAAGAGGCTTTTAGATTTTGGATTCAATAAATTCGTAAAAATTAAGAACCCATTGAATGAGCGTTTTGATGCATTAGTACCAACGCTCTTTTTAGGTCTTTTGGACTGTGTAAACTATAATCTGTCAAAAGGGAACAGTTCACAGAAAATCTTCGAAACAGGAAACATACTCCTTGCTGAACCACCATATCAAGAGAAGAGGCTGGGATGTATCATGGGAGGAAAACGCCATCCAGATTTCTGGGATCAAAAAGATGACTTGATTGATTATTACGACGCCAAAGGTGTGGTAGAAAGTGTTTTTGATCTAATTCACATTAAAGGTATCAACTTCAAAAAAGTGGAAATGAAAGGATTTAGTCAAGCTGTGAAAATTCTGTTTTCTGGAAAAGAATTAGGGTATCTTGGTTGTGTCGAAGAAAACTTGTGTAAAGAACTATATTACTATTTTGAATTGGCATTAGAGCAGATAATGTCTTTTATCAGCGATCCATTCTATATCCCACCAGCTAAGTTTCCTGCAAACACCAGAGATCTTTCTTTTCTTACCGATGAGAAAATCGAGGTACCTCGTATAGTTGAATTAATTACTAAAGTTGGTGGACCAATACTAGACAAAGTCACTTTATTTGATTACTACAAAGGAAACAGCATTCAGTCTGGAAGGAAAAATCTCGGGTTTCGTCTCTCTTTTCGGGCACCAGATAGAACACTAACTGACAGAGAAGTAGACAAATTCATCAAGAAAATAGAAAAAGAAGTTACTATAAGATTCGACGCGCAACTAAGAAAAAAGGAGTAGAATTGGACGAATTAACTAAATTGGAAGAAAAATTAGACAGATTAATTTCATTAATTAATGAACTTAAGCAGAAGGTCGAAGACTTAGAAGAACAAAACACTGAATTCAAGTCTCGACACAAAGAGATAAAAGAGAAGATCGACAGTTTGATAGAAAAACTTGATGATCTTCTCATTTAAGGAGATAATATGAAGCTCAGAAATCTGAATGGTTCAGTAATAGCAAGAAGAATTAATAACCCGAACGCTGTCTGCGACCTCAGCGTTTCTGAGCAATAGCGAGGCCTATTTTGAAGAAGACCGAAGTCGTTGTAACTATCTTCGGAAATGACTATCGAGTCATTTCTGACGATTTAAATACTGAACGAATAAAGGAAGTTGCTGAAATTGTGGATACAAAAATGAAGGAAATACATAGAGAATTTCCTCTACCATCCACCACAAAAATTGCTGTTCTTGCTTGTCTTAATCTGGTTGATGATTATCTACGACGGGAAGATCAGTTTAATAAAAAGATTTCTGAAATGGATGAAAAAGTCAAATCCTTAATTCTTAAAATAGATGAAGCAGTTCCTTAATTCGTTCTCTGCCGTGCTCGTGATGGGTATTTAGTCTTGAGCCAACACCCATCTTTAGGGAGCTAAGTTCGGCTATGAGGGTACTTGTAGTCGACAGGCGCCCACCTTAAACTTGGGTTCAGAGACTTTTGCCCACACGGCACAGGCGGGGACATTTAATATACTAACCTCTGAGAAGAGGTAAGGAGTTTGTCATGACAGCACTAGGGATATTAGTCAGCATCGGCATCGCAGCTATAGTCGTTGCTTTAATAATCTATTTCTATGCAAAATTCGGTAAAGCAAAATTAGCGAGTGTCTCATTAGAGGCATCAAGAATAATTGAAGAAGCAAAGAAAGAATCAGAAAATTACCGCAAATCTGCAGAAATAACCGCAAAAGAGCAGTGGTATCAAGAAAAACTGAAATTCGAAAAAGAGACTGCCGCAAAAAGAAAAGAGATTGATAAGTCGGAAAAACGACTAGGCGAAAAAGAGATGATGTTAGCACGACGTGAGCATCTCATCGTCGATAAAGAAAAAGAATTGCTGACAAAAGAACACAATTTGCAGAACAAGGAACGTATCATACATGCGAAATCTGAACGCCTTGACCAAATGATAAAAGAACAGAATGAAGCACTCCAGAAGATAGCGAATCTTTCAAAAGAAGAAGCAAAGGATGCACTAAAAAAGAACCTGGAAGCCGAAGCAAGACACGAAGCAGCAGCATTAATAAGCAAAATTAAGGAAGAAGCCAAATCCTCAGCGGAACTGGCGGCACGAGAGATTATCCTCCAAGTTATCCAACGCTGTGCCACATCGCACACTGCAGAGACAACAATATCAGTTGTTCCGATTCCTTCAGATGAGATGAAAGGAAGAATAATCGGACGCGAAGGCAGAAATATAAGGGCATTTGAAAATCTTACTGGTGTGGAAGTAATTATCGACGACACTCCAGAAACAGTGTCTCTTTCGTGTTTTGACCCCATCCGGCGTGAAATCGCTCGCATGGCAATGGAAAAACTAATTTCTGATGGCCGAATTCATCCTACGAGAATCGAAGAAATAGTAAAAGCGGCGCGTAGTGAACTCGATACGATCATCAAAAGCACGGGCGAAGAAGTTATATTAGAGATGGGTATTATCGGAGTCATGCCAGAAATAGTCAACTACCTTGGTAGAATGAAGTACAGAACAAGTTACGGACAAAATCTACTCCAACACTCCAAAGAAGTCGCCAATCTGTCAGCGTTGCTTGCTCAGGAATTGGGTTTAGACGCAGTCATAGCAAAACGAGCAGGATTGCTTCACGATCTTGGCAAAGTGGCAGATGGAAACTTCGAGGGTTCCCACGCCCATGTTGGAGCCGAAATTGCAATGAAATATGGTGAAAATGAGATTATTGTCAATTCACTTGAAGCCCACCATGAAGAAATTACACCGATCTCTCCGTATGCCACAATTGTTGAAATTGCGGATTCCATCTCAGGTTCACGACCAGGTGCCAGACGAGAAGCAATTGAAGCCTACATAAAAAGACTGAATACACTTGAAGAAATCGCTTCCTCTTTTGATGGTGTAGAAAGAGTTTTTGCAATTCAGGCTGGAAGAGAAATTAGAGTCATGGTTCAACCAGAGAAAATATCTGACTTGGAAGCTGAGAATTTGGCACATGACGTCGCTCGCCGTATTGAAAAAGAAACACAGTACCCAGGGCAAATCAAAGTCACACTCATAAGAGAAAAACGGGTTGTGGAGACAGCGAAATAGCAAGAATACAGTAATTACTTAACAGGATTTGCTAAGTAATTCTGTACAGCCAAGCTGAAAATGATACTGCCTTCTTACAGAACTATACCGATGATATCTGCAGTGAGAGCCACAGAAAAATGTAGTAGGGCACAGGGAAGAAAACTTCGCGCTCGAAGTCCTATAATTCCCAGAAATATTCCGGCGAATATAGAACCGTATGCCTCAAGCTGTGGTTTCCTATAGTGCATAATAGCAAAAGGGATTGTCTGTATCAAAATACTGGCCTTACCAAATTTTTTCTCGAGTCCAAATAGCATAAAACCCCTGAAAAAAAATTCCCACATAGACATATAAAAAAGTTGCACTAACTGATAGGTTAGGAAGTGATTAAAACCTTGAGCTGCTCTGCGACTGAGGGGATAAATATTTTTCAAATTTGTATATTTAAAGGCTATTAGCAGAATAATAACCATTATTAGATAAAAAACGATAATTTCTTTCGACCATTTCTTATAATCACCAAAGTTGATACCAAAATCCTTGGGCTTCTTTTTGAAAACAAAATATATCAAAAATGGTGACACTCCGTATATGATACCTGAAACTACAAGTCTATTGAGAAATCTTTGACCAGGGAATATGAAATGCAAACCACGGAAATAAATGCTTAATAGCAAAATAAACGTTGAATAACAAATAATAACAGCTGTCTCAACATCAAATTTTTTTATCTCTTTGATATATTCCCTAATCATGTGGCGATCATTACAGCATACTCGATTTCTATGAAAAATCAAGAGTAAAGAAGTTTACACTTTATGCCGTGCATAAAGTGTAAACTTTTGAATGTTATAGGGGTTATTATGAAAGTGGTTTATACTTTTGCCCTTGATTTTTCGATGAAACTATTTAAAATAATGGATGAAATTGTTGTTTATTTTGATAATCGTAACGCAATCTCCGCATGAGATTAATCCAGTAAAAATAGTCATCGGAAGCAGCCTTACGCTCTATCAAAAACTCATCTCACCATCGCAGGGCGACGTATGCAACTTCTCGCCATCGTGCTCGCACTTCAGCAAAGGAGCAATAGAAAAATACGGTCCTATTTGGGGAATTTTGATGGCGACAGATCGACTAATGCGCTGCAATCCATGGTCTTACCAACACTTCAATACTTACTATGAAGGGATCAGAGATCACAAAATTTACGATCCTATAGAAAATAACTTCATCTTTAAAGAAATAAAGAAAACGAACAAGGCAAATGATTACCGATAAAAATGCTGTTGTTCTTCTAACCTAATAATAATATGTATATATTTGCAATACTTCTGCTTTCTCAAAACAATATGTTTGAACCATCAAAAGTCCTACAATTTGCTGAATACTTATATGATCAAAAATATTACTCTGCCGCCTTAAATGAATATCGCCGCTATCTCTTTCTGACCGATACGACGTACGAACTTGTTTCTGAAAAAATAATCGATTGTCTCATTAGATTAGAAAAATTTGATGAGGCATTAAAAGAATCCGCCAGGCTAAAAGATGAAATGAAAAGCGATTTTACAAAAGGCTTAATCTATTTTCTCGCAGGCAAATTTGATTCATCAAGAACCCATCTGAACCGTGCGGGAATTCCGTATAAAGAAAATGCAAGAAGATTGATCGGTTTAAGTTATGCCCAAGAGTTCAAATTTCAAAACGCTGCTGAATACATTGAATTACCTAAAGATGTACCTAAATATAAAAAACCTGTCTTGGGTGCGTTATTTGCTCTCTGTCCAGGTGGTGGCCATTTCTATTGTGGTAGGATCGGAGACGGTATATTTTCATTCTTAGTTATCAGTACAGCAAGCCTCCTCTCATATTATTATTATGATCGAGAAGAAGATATAAAATTTGGCATAGCGCTTGGTGCGACAATCTTGTTCTATGCTGGCAATATCTATGGCGGGATCAATGCGGTTCGCAACTATAATTATTATCAAAATGAAAGATATTTAAGTGCGATAGAAGTAAAATTTACGCATGAGAGTCAATGATAATGATAAAGAAAATAATACAATCTTACAAGATTGCCACACCCGCCTCTGGCGGGTTCGCAACGACAAGACAGAAACGTCATTGCGAGGAACACATTCCTACCTGTCATTGCCAGGAGCACATTCCTACCTGTCATTGCGAGGAACACATTCCTACCTGTTATTGCCAGGAACACATTCCTACTTGTCATTGCGAGGAGCACATTCCTACCTGTCATTGCCAGGAACACATTCCTACCTGTCATTGCGAGGAACACATTCCTACCTGTCATTGCCAGGAACACATTCCTACTTGTCATTGCGAGGAACACATTCCTACCTGTCATTGCGAGGAGCGAAGCGACGAAGCAATCTCAGATAGAGCATAAATGAATAGGCAATATTATATTTACATAATGACTAACAAACGAAAAACTGTACTTTATACTGGCGTAACTAATGATCTAACGAAACGAGTATATGAACATAAAGCAAAATTAGTGGCGGGATTTACGAAAAAATACAACGTTAACAGATTGATTTATTATGAACTATTTGATGATATACGTAATGCAGTTACAAGAGAGAAACAGATTAAAGCTGGTTCAAGGCAGAAAAAAATTAATTTAATTAATAGTATGAATCCAATGTGGAATGATTTGTATTATGATTTATGAGATTACCACGCCCGCTTGCAGCGGGCTCGTAATGACAAGAGGGAAAGGTCTCATTGCGTACTCTCCTCACTGTCATTGCAAGAACCCTGAGCTTGCTGCAAGTCTCGAGCCTGTCGAGAGTTCGAAGGAGACGAAGCAATCTCGTGTTATAGCAGCAGGGTAATTTTAAAATGCTGACTGTCATTTTCTTCTTCGCACAGTTCTCCCTTGCTGATTCTCTTTATCTACATCAATACTATGATGTAGCACAGATTGAATATAAAAGGGAATTTTTCTTTAATCCAGAGTTGAGAAAGAATCCAAATAAAAGAATAAAATTTGCCCTATCGGTCATAAATGATGATAGAAATAAGGGATTAAAAGAACTGCAGAGTATTATCGATGATTTCCCCAACCTGGAACCAGATCTGAAGGTCAGAATAGCAAAATGCCATTTGCAATTGGGGAATTATTATCGTGCCCGTGAGTTATTGACACACACAGATGAAAAAAATTTGCTGGGTTTTTCTTATATTCTTGATGGCAAATACATAAGTGCCCGCGATTTTTTCATCTCTATTGGCAATGATGAAATAGCTGATGAAATCAGCACGTATATGAATCAACCGAAAAAATCGATGGGTACGGCCACCCTTCTATCGATTGTCTGTCCAGGTGCAGGTGAGATATATGCCGGGAATATCGCGTGTGGTATTAGGGATTTCCTCTTAAATTTTGGCACAGGTTACCTGATATATACTACAATAAAGCAAGAAAAGTATGTGGATGCTGTTTTAGTATTCAATTTTTTATTCCATCGTTTCTACCTTGGTTCCCTTCAGAACGCGCAAAAATCAGTCGATCAAGCCAACAAGAGAGCGCAGCAAAAATGGTTACAAGAGATAAAAAGGCAATATTTTGATGAAATTGACTTCAATTACTGAAAAACCGTCATGATATCAAGAGTTATGCCCGAAATCATCTTGAGAAGGCTATTGACAAAATTATATATATGACTATAATAGCTCATTAATTGCAGGAAGTATGATTGGTTACTTCTGTATTTAGTATTTGGTTTTGTTTTGTGGAATTTTCCCCGTTGGAATTGGGGATAGGGGCCTATAGCTCAGTTGGTTAGAGCGCACGCCTGATAAGCGTGAGGTGAGTGGTTCAATTCCACTTAGGCCCACCATTCACTTTTTATTTCCTCTCCTTTGTCGCATGTCCGCCTTAGGCGGAGGAGAGGATCGAGTTGAGGGTGAAACAAAGGATTTTCAAAGGGATAAGTTGCTCTTTGATTATCTCTTGAAATCACGATGAAGACAGTTTGTATCTCCATCGTGCTATTGACGAATAATAAAGACAAGGAGGAAAGATGAGAAAGATGGCAATATTGCTGATTGCTGTTGTTGCGTTAATGGTAATCGGCTGTCAGCCACCAGAAGGGATGGGTGGAGTAACCACCGAGCAATTTGAGGCACTGAAGACTCAAGTTGAGACATTACAGACTGATGTCGAGAATCTTCATGCTGCACTCGATTCACTGACCACGCTCTACAACGATCATATAACAAAATATCATAAAGGCAAGGCAACTGCACCGAAACCACCTGCACCGAAACCGCCACCAACAAAAATAAAGTAAGGAGGCAACAATGAGAAAAATAGCAGCATTATCAATCGTAGCAGCATTTTTGCTGTTTATCACAAGTTGTGGCGAAGAAGCTGTGATATCTGCTCCAAGTAATTTCACACTCACGGCTGCTACTGATGAGATATCAGTGGTCCTTGACTGGGATCCCAATCCATCAGATGAAGAAGTGGATGGTTATTATATTTATTTCAACTCTGCACTCCTCGACAGCACAACCAACGAAACCTATACACATACTGATCCCCAGGAATCAGGCGATTATTATGTTACTGCCTACGCAGGGGAAGATGAGAGCGATCCCAGTGCAACATTGACCACAACACCTGTTGACGATACTGGAATTCAATTGGCTGAGATTGGTGTTTCAGGAGAGGATAGCGGATATGGATGGAATACAAACACTGGTCAAGGAGCAACATATTCAATGGCGGATGAGTCAAATGCAGGTTCAATTGATTTCTATTTTACAGACTGGGCAACTGGTTATACTGGAACCTATGAAATAGAAAGTCCGAGTCGTGTAATAAATGATCCAGGATCAAGTCTAGGACCTGCTGCATGGAGAACAACTGGATTTATTGCGCTTACTGACAATTTTGATGACGTGACTACCTTACCAACGACTGGTTATATCGATTTTCTACAGATTCCAATCAACACACCCTACGGAGTCTACACCGAAGATGGTCATTATGCGATGGTTGA